>P_2C_Liq_1_UnCtyDRAFT_1000614_pt1 | contig 15077 bp, 17 predicted proteins | sample Pon2CUnioCityCA_2_FD_10234 | JGI IMG/M metagenome (IMG submission 10234)
TTAACAGCAATTAAGACAGTTGATGGCACAGGATCTGGACTAGACGCAGACACAATAGATGGAAATCATTCGTCGGCTTTTGCTACTGCAGCGCAAGGCACATTAGCTAACAGCGCAGTACAGCCCGGCGACAATATATCTGACTTAACCAACGATAGCGGATACTTAACTAGCAATCAACAAATTACATTTACAGATGATATAACGTTCAACACAGGAGTCATTCAAAGTAACTCTAAATTAGATTCGGCTGCCGAAACTTTATCAACTACTGCAGAAACTGCAATTTATGCTTTTCCTTATTCCTTGTACGGCTCTGCTGAGTTTTTAGTTACAGCACTCAATGGTAGCAATCGTCATATTACAAAATTATTAGTTGTGCACAACAGTACAACTGCATTTGCAACTGAATATGGATCTGTTTTTTCTAGCAATGAACTAGCATCTTACGATGTTTCAATCACTGGTTCTAATGTTACCTTGTTTGCTACTCCGGTGTCTTCGAATACAATTTTTAAAATTGCAACTACTCTAATAGAATGAAAACAAAATTATGAAATCTTTATCACAATCCAGATCGCCGTTGCAAAAATTACATAGCCGAGACTACGAAGGTGAATGGATTAATGTATTGCTAGGACAAGGAAAAATTGATAGGCGTTTTATTAAACCCAAAATAATTTTTGAAAATCCCAGCGGGAATGCCATATGTCTTGGCAATGGACAAAGTAGATTAAACCGTACCCTTAAACAAATTGAAAATAGCAATAGCAGAAAAATTTTAAATTACTACAATGTAATATACGGATGCAATGGCATTTATAGAGAATGGATGCCCGATTTTTTAATTGTTAGCAATCAAATTTTAGCATCACAACTCAATGAAGAATACAGAGATATAGCATATAGTAGTCAAGAAGTATCTAGAAGATATCCGGGTTTTAATTTTATGCCAGGAGGGCATAGATTGGATGCCGGTGCTAGTGCAGCGTACTTAGCAGCCTTCCATGGTGCTAAGCGTGTTTTCTTATTTGGCTACGACGGGCAATCTCAAGTCGGACTAAACAACAACATCTATGCCGGAACTGAACACTATCCTGGCGAACATGACGAAGTACAAGATAGCAATTGGGTAAGAAATTTAAAAAATGTAATAACAACTTATAATGATGTTGAGTTTTATCGAGTTACGTATAACGAAAACGATAGATATAGAGAATTGCTAAGATTGCCTAATTACAAACCGATCCATGTCAACAAGTTCATTAGTCTTGCTGACCTCTAATAGACTTAATACATTGTTTATTTTGTCTTTGAGTTCTTTGCTTTTTAATGCATTAAAAAGAGCCGGGTGCAGTGGTTTGGGGTAACTATCAATGCCGCTCCATGCATATCCTTTGTGCTCGCAGTTTAATACAGGAATAAATTCTTTGTCGACTAAGCAAATAAAAGTATGAAACTCAAACTTGTCGTCGTTGCTAACAAATAAATCCATTGGAATAGTTTTTCTTACCAATGGAAGAAATCCTATTTCTTCGGTGATTTCTCTTCCAAGGCTTTCGATAACAGTTTCGTTTGTTTCTGTTCTTCCGCCTACAGTTGCCCAAGTATTTGTGTAAGTATCGTCGGCTCTCATTAGAAACAAAAATCTTTTTGTGTCAATTGAAAGAAACAATGTTCCAGCAGCACGTATTCTAGATTGAGTTTTGTTTTTTTTAGGCATAACAGTATATATCTATTATAAAACCAAGCTCCATTCACCTGACGGATACTCGCCTTCCCAACTTTTAACCCAGTCAGTGCCATTCCATTTATATTGAATTCCAGTTGTTATATTGGTAACAAACTCTTGTTTGTCTGTGTCTGAACTCCAGCTAACTAACCATTCTGTTCCAGTGTATTCAATAATATCGTATGTATCAGCAACTAAGTCAATGCCTGCATTTTTCCAAGCATCTGCACCATCGAAACTAGTATCTCCTGCTTTTCCACCGTTAATGTCGTTGAGCAACAAATACCTTTGTCCTGTTGCTGCAACAGGAAGCCCATTAACCCCTGGTGCACTTCGAGTAGGATCAATGATAGCACTTATTGCAGGCAATGTGTTACTAGGAATAGTGTCACGATCGACATTAAATAAAAGAACATTAGGGTCACTTGGGTGATAGCTTACTGTACCTATAATCTCGCTTAGTGTATCTGGGTTGTCTTTTCTTAATCTAAGTTGGGTAATACCGTTTTTAAGCTCACCAAATGTACTAACATAAGGAGACCATTGGGTATTTGTTGTGTTTATAGGAACATCAGTTACATGATCTCCTGTATCTACGCCCCCGCTTGGGTAAATTGTTGCTTGTCCGTTTAGTATTAGCAAGTTATGTCCAGTTGGAGTAGTATACAATCTATCCCCAAGTCTGTTGCTAGCATCAAGAATGTCATCACTGAGATTTCCTTTGCTATTGTATATACTAGTAATAATACTTTCGATAACGCCAAGCTTTTTAAGTTTAGCCGGCGGAGAAATCCATATTGGGCTAGAACAAGTTAGTGTAGCAACATCTAGCTGTTCGTCGCTGCCAACCGGCACACTTCTGCTACTATAGTTTACATTTTCTAAACTTATATAACTTAAACTAGTCCAGTCAATATAGTTGTCTGTGCTTTGTATTTCAAAATCTGGATTAAACAATATTAGTATTTGTTCTAATAATTGTAATTTTTGCTCAGTATTGCTAGTCCATATGTCGATGTTGTACTGTAAGTTATATGGCACTGGCATATGACGCTCAACAGTGAATGCGTTTCCGGGATCAGATGTATATGAGTCAGTTGAACTATCGTAGCGTTTTTGTCTAATATTCATTTTGTCAACAAAGCTAGGATCTTGCATCCTGTCACGACGATACTCAAGACCGGTTATATAAACGCTCATAGCAGGAACATTTAGCATTGAATTTTCGCTATTATTTCTAAGAATACTAGCAGTCATTTTATCGTTGGTAGCATATTTTACAGGAACTCGGCGATATATTGGGTTTCCGGCATCGTCGTCGCCGAACTCTACTTCAAAATAACTAAACACACTAACAATTTGAGAAAGATATCTTCTTATTTGTTTATCATAATAAAATTGTGTCATTAATTATCGGCCTTAGGTTTAATAGCATCACTCAGTGATGTTTTGGTAGAAAATGTTTGTCCGTCGCTGGTTGTGAATTCATTGGTGTTGTTGATAAATGTGCCAATCTGAGATGTACTTTCGTGTGGGATATACGTGTTTCTAACATCATCTTCGATCTTAACCCATTTTGCTCCGTTGTATCTAAACAGTCTATTAGGATAAAAATCTAGTCTTAATACAAAGTCACCTTCTTCGGCATCGCCAGGAAACGAAATTCCTGTTTGTACATCAAGTCCATTGGGCGCAATGCCGTCACCTGTTAAATATCCGTTATAAGCACTAACTCTTGGTGTTGCTTTATCTAAATCGGCTGTGAATTTTCCGCTGTCTGTGGTAATAATGTTGCCGTCTGCAGTAAGTACTGCGTATACATTTACACTGTTGTCATCTTTTGTAGGAAGTGTAAACAAGTCTGATGTGTCATATCCAGCAGCTGGTACATCTTTTTTTGCTTGCTCAACAATTGCATCATTGATGTTAATTTCTTTATTGTAAGTAGAAAGTATTTCGCCTAATGGATTGCCAGAATCTTCGTCAACTGCATTTTCAATTATGTCTTGGTATTCCTGGGTATTAACCATTGGTGTAGCTTTTACTCTCCAAAGGTGAGGCCACCAAGTCGGGCTATAGCCTTCAGCAGCACGTGTTGCATCTTGTACTACATAATACTTTCTTAGTGCGTATGGAACTGTGTCGTCAAGAGGCCAGTCATCGCGCAAGTGCGGCAGTTCGAGTACATCGCCGCTCATGATTTTTCTACCAATTCTTTCGATCATGTCAGTTAGGTGAAAAGTAATAAAAAGTGTATCGTTTTGTAAAAATAGTCCAAATTGACTAAGATCAAAATCCATATCTGAGACGTTATAGTGTCCACGCAAGTTGTACACATCAGGGTCGTAAATCCTGTCTCTGTTTTCGAGTAGCAACAAGTCTTGGATATTTTGTTCACTTTGGTTGCTATACTGTGGTTGTTCTGGNGAAGTGCCATCGCCGTTGTCGCTGCCAAGATATTTGTGTATGTTAATACCAGTACCGCCAACAGTGAATTGTTCTCTNGCTCGGTCGTTGAAGAACTTGTAATCATTGCTACGATTTTCACGCCATAGGCTTATTTTTGGCATAGCTGCATCCTTTTATACAATGTATTTATGGCAATCGGTTGACAGGATAGTTTGCATATGCTACACTAATTAAGAGTCAAGTAGGAGACAACTCAATGATCAACGATAAAAGATGGTTAGAGTTTATCAGTGAAGCTGATGTTTATGACGGTCCATTGACAATTGGTGAATTATTTTGTCAGTTGTTTGAAGTCGAAGATGTACAGCTAATGAATGCAGACAATGATTCTGCTTGGCAGTTGATTGTGTATAAGTACCGCAACAAGGATTATTAAGCAATGGCTAAAAATAAAATAGCAACTAAACCCAAGAAAAAAACAGTTAGAGCAACACGCCGAGGAACTAACAAGTTTCCGCTGATGCCTGTTAAAATCACTTGGAATAAAGCTAAATTGTATACACACTACGAAGTAGAGTCAAAGGAATGGTTAGAACGTGTCAAACTCTATATCAAAAACAACTATGATAAGGCAGTTGTGTCTAATATTAATAAGCTACCAGATTGGAAGATCGGTAGCAAAAGCCATTGGGCTTGTGCGTCTTATCTACTAGAAAATAATCCTACTGTTGTTCCACTGGAATACAAAGAAGGCATCAACAAATGGATACTTGCGCTTGCCGAAGAAGGTGCAACAATTGCTGAAGAAAAGAAAGCAGTAGAAAAAACTGTAAAAAATGTTTATGTTCCTACAATCCAAGAACGGATTCTTGAACAATCTATTGAAGCCTGTCAGGCAATTGAAGAATGGCTCGAAGGGTCTATTACAGATCCTGAAAATTTCGATCCCAAAGGTTTTAATTTTGTAAAGCATTTTGCTGATTACAAAGTAACACAAGCACATGCACGTAAGATCAGAAAATCTTACGAAGGATGGTTATCTGAAGCACAAGCTATAGTCAACATGCCTACTACTGCACAGATTAAAAAAATCAAAGACGAGCAAGCTGCAGATTTTGCACTACAGTTGCACGAAGGATATGCACATGTTAAAAAAGCACATGCAAAGAACTGGTTGCAAGCACTAGAAAATCTTATGAGTGCACTAGATATGGTTATTGATAGTGCTAAAGCAAATAGAAAAACTCGTGTTAAAAAAGCACCAAGTAAGGAAAAAATGATAGCCAAACTCAAGTACAAGGATAAAGATGAACGCTATCAAATTGTTAGTGTTAATCCGGTTGAAATGATTGGCGCAACAGAAATTTGGATTTTCAATATCAAAACACGCAAACTTGGCAAGTATGTTGCTGATGAGTATACAAAAACTATGTCAGTTAAAGGTAGTACTATTCTTGGTTTTGATGAGAAAAAGAGTGTACAAAAAACAATACGCAAGCCCGAAGAAGTTCTTAAAGAATTTAAAAAATCCGGCAAAGTAAAACTTCGTAAGTTCCTAGATGACATTAATGCAGTTGAGGTTAAACTCAATGGACGTATTAATGCAGATACTGTAATTCTCAAGGTAGTTGATTAGAATATTTCTAATTTGCCATAAATACTATTATGGCAACCATTGACGAATTAAAATCAGAATTGTTTAAAAGTATTTACTACAACCTTGGCGGCGACATGGTTGATGTTGAGCTTGATCCTAATCATTATGAGTATGGATTAAAGCAAGCATTAGAAGTATACAGACAACGAAGTAGTAACAGTGTAGAAGAAAGTTATATTTTCTTAGACTTAGTCGAGGATCAAAACGATTACATACTGCCTACTGAGGTAATGAGTGTGCAACAAGTATTTCGTCGTAGCCTTGGTAGTAGTAGCAGCACTACTACACATTTAGAACCGTTTGAAGCAGGATTTATGAACACATACTTGCTGCAAAGCGGGCGTGTCGGTGGTATGGCAAATTACGAAATGTTTGCGCAGTATCAAGAGCAAGCTAGTAAAATGTTCGGCGGCTACATAAATTATACATTTAATCCTGTTACTAAAAAGCTTACACTAATTCGTCGTCCGAGAAACAGTGACGAAGATGTGTTGCTATGGGTACACAATCAAAAACCTAACTTTACGTTGTTGCAAGATGTATATGCTTATCCTTGGATTAAGGGCTATACACAAGCAATGGTTAAGAAAAGCCTTGGCGAAGCACGTGAAAAGTTTGCTACTATTGCTGGTCCTGCTGGAGGAACAGTACTCAATGGTGCTGCACTAAAAGCAGAAGCCGACATAGAAATGGACAAGTTAATGCAAGACTTGGCTAACTATGTTGACGGCGGCGCACCAATGTGGTTTACAATAGGATAATAAACATGCGATTATATGAGTTTGAATCGGCACTAGCATTGTTTGAAGACATAAGTGGCGAAGAAATGTTGCAAGTTTTTCAAGCTATGCACCACGACACTGAAATGAATCCAGAAATGGACGAGTATGTACTAAGCCATGACTGGGAATTGCGTAACTTTTCACCTGACATGTTTCCTAGCGAAGAAGAGTTTTTTGATTACGATGATCCATTTAATAGAATAATCGACATTGATTATAGTCATCAGGTTAATATCGCTGATCCTATTATTGTTGGACCACAGTACAGCGATGGAAAGTACAGTGTCATTGATGGCAATCACAGAGCAGCTACAGCACAACGTGCAGGTAAAACAATCAAAGCTTACTTTCCAGTAGAAAAAATAGAAGAAACTGGAATGATCTTTGCTCGTAAAAAAGGCAAAGGCGGCGGTGTAACTACAACACAAAAATTTACTTGCTCAAGCGGTCCTAGGGCAGGCAAACGTGTTAGTAGTATTAGTCAATGTTTTGCTCCAGTTGATATTGCTAAGCGTATACAAATGACAAAGACTAGGGCAAAAACATCAGCAAGAGCAGCACGCCGTTCAAAAAGAACCAAGCGCATTGATCCAAGTTCTTTGTTAACTAAAATCTTAAACAAAGCACGCCGCCCAGCAAAGCCTAAAAAATAATTAAAAGTCTGCTAGTATTGTTTGTTTATCCGCCGCTGGGTTATTTTTAACTTCGATAATACAATTAACACAATAGCTTCTTAAATTATTTGATAATACATTGTAAGGATTTCTATCTTTGAAATGTATTTTTATCTGGTCTGGTGTTTTGCTAACAAAGTTACATCGGTCACAAATTGTTTTCTTTTTGTATCCGCTCTTTTTTAATAAAAGAATTGCTTGTTGTTTTTCTTCTTTCTTTTTTTTGATGCAGTAATAGCACAATTTTCTGTAATATGTTTTTCCATTGCGAACATAATTTACAGTTACTGGTTGCTCGTTGCATATTTGGCATTGTTTTGTTGACATGATTTTCTTAAAGGTCCAAAAGGTTCGTTTAAAAAAGGCTGTTTTAAACAGAATTACATAAATATACTTATATTAAAAAAAGGAACTAGCAAATGGCTTTAGTATCTCCTGGAGTTGACGTAAGTATTACCGACGAAAGTCAATATTCTCCAAACACAGTATCTACTGTTCCACTTGTAATTGTAGCAAGTGCTGAAAATAAAGTTACCCCTCAGGGTACAGTTGCATCAGGCACACTTGCTGCTAATGCAAACGATCTTTATGTATTAACAAGTCAAAGAGATGTAGTAAATTTCTTTGGAACACCAACATTTTACACTGATACCAGTGGAACGCCTATTCATGGCTACGAACTAAACGAGTATGGGCTACAGACTTTATACAGTTTACTTGGTACAACTAGCCGTGCTTATGTAGTTAGAGCAGATGTTGATCTCGGCGAGCTAATTGGTTTAAGCAACAGACCAACTTCAGCACCCAACGATATGACATATTGGTTAGACACACCAACAACAAGATTTGGAATTTTTAAATGGAACAGCACTAGTCAAGCATTTGACATTGTGACTCCGATTATAATCACCGAAACATCNGACTTAACTGGCGGAGTACCAAAAAATAGTATTGGTAGCGTTGGNAACTATGCGGTAGTTAGTACAAATGTAGCACTTCCGACTTACTATAAAAACACAGACAACGACTGGGTATTAGTTGGCAGCACAGACTGGATGAACAGCATTGCTAGTGTAATCTCNGCTAATACAAATCCNACACTTACTCCTAGCGAATCTCTAGAAATTAATAATACAATTGTTACATTATCTGGCGTTACTGTAGCTTCACTTGCTTCTGANATTAACAGTGCAAGTATAGCCGGCATTACAGCCAGCACAACCAATGGAAAGCTTGNAATTTTCATTGACGATAGTGCTGCTAGTGACGGAAGCACAACAGACGGCGCAATGGTTATTTCAAATGACACAGGTACTCCGTTGAGCGATTTAGGAATCGTTGCCGGAACATACTATCGTCCAGTAGTGCAACAAAGTTCGCACACTACTGTTCCACAGTGGAAAGCAGCAGATAGCCAACCAAGACCGAGCCAAAGTGTGTGGGTTAAAACGACATCAGTTAATAATGGTGCATCGTTTGCAGTTAAGCGCTATAATGAATTAACAAGTAGTTGGGAATTATTAAGTGCTCCGTTGTACGAAAACGACCAAAGTGCAAATGCCACATACGATCCTCTAAGAGGCGGCAGCGGAATTGCAGCTGGAACAGTTTATGTGCAGTACGATGTAAGTGACAATGATACAGTTACATACAAAGTACTTGATAGAATAGCAACTGGTGCAACTATTGTCACAGGTTCAACTACTAATNCAACAACAGTAATTGGCGAAAGCTTTAGTATTAGTGCTAGTATGCCNGGTTCGGCAACAATGCCTACCGCAACNACTATTACACTAACCGGAACAACTGGCGAAAGTATGGTAGAAGATATTCTAGCAGCAGGCTTAACATATGTTAGTGCAGCNGTATTAGCAACAGGCGAAGTAACAATTAGTCACACCGGCGGCGGCGTTCTTGAGCTAGCAGAAGTAAGCGGAACTCCACTTGCTGATGCAGGAATTACTAGCAGTAATAGCTTTTGTAGAGCAGGCCCAGGCAATAAAATTATTGTTAGTAACTGGGGTGTAACTGACATCGAAGTTAGCAACACAGCACCTGGCACCGATCCAACAAACGGTACCAAGTGGTATTGGAGCGAAGCCAATGAAGCAGACATTATGGTCCACGACGGAACAAATTGGAAAGGCTACAGAAATGTAACCAATGATGCAAGAGGATTTAACCTAAGCAACACCAATTCTACTGGACCGATATTTAGTGCATCTGAACCAACTGAACAAAGCGACCAGTCGTCGCTAGCATACGGTGATCTTTGGATCGACACTAGTGACTTGGAAAATTATCCAAAAATTTACAGATATGAAACAGTTTCTGGAAATGATAGTTGGGTAGAAATTGATACTGCTGACCAAACGTCTGAGAACGGAATTTTATTTGCTGATTCTCGTTTTATGGGAAACAGTACTACAGATGTAAACACTGGACAAATTAGTACAATAACTTCGTTGTTAACAAATGACTATTTGGATCTCGATGCTCCTTCGGCGAGCTTGTATCCAAGAGGTATGCTTTTGTTTAATACTAGACGTAGTGCGTTTAATGTTAAAGAGTACCGCACTAATTATTTTAACACTGTAGACTTTGCAGGAGAAGTACTACCAACAGAAAAGAATGCCTGGGTTAGTATAAGCGGCGCACGTGAAAATGGGCATGCATTTTTTGGACGCAAAGCACAACGTAATGTTGTAGTTGCAGCTATGAAAGCAGCAATAGACGGAAATACTGCAATTCGTGAAGAGCAAAGACAGTATAACTTAATTGCAGCACCAGGATATCCAGAGCTAATACAAAATATGGTACAGCTAAACAACGACAGAAAACAAACTGCTTTTGTTGTTGGCGATAGTCCATTGCGAATCGAAAGCGAAGGTACTAATTTAACCAATTGGTTGACTAATTCTAATTTAGATGGAGTTGATGGCGAAAATTCGTTAGTAACTAACGATCCTTATGTAGGCGTTTGGTATCCGTCGGTGTTAGGAACTGATCTAAGTGGCAACAATGTTGTTATGCCAAGTAGTTATGCAGTAATGCGTACAATAATACGTAGTGATCAAGTTAGCTACCCATGGTTTGCTCCAGCAGGAACACGCCGAGGGGTAGTTGATAATGCAAGCAGATTAGGATATATTACTAATACTGGTGAATTTATCTCAGTAGGTGTTCGCCAAGGCGTCCGTGACATACTATACGAAAATCGTGTCAATCCTTTAGTACAAACACCACAAACTGGAATCATTGCATATGGTCAAAAAACTAGAGCAATAACTCCTAGTGCAATAGATAGAGTAAACGTTGCTAGACTTACTGCATATCTAAGATCAGCACTTGATCAACTAGTACGTCCGTTCTTGTTTGAGCCAAACGATAAGATTACAAGAGATGAAGTACAAGGTGTTATTGATAGTTTCTTAAATGATCTAGTAGCAAAACGTGGATTGTATGATTATTTGGCAGTATGCGATGAATCAAACAACACACCTGAGCGTATCAATCGCAATGAACTATATATTGATGTTGCAATTGAACCAGTAAAGGCAGTTGAGTTTATCTATATTCCAATAAGAATACAAAGTACTGGTAGTATCAGTACAACTACTGTTGGCAATGATATTTAATTAATACTATATAACATAAAAGAATAAGTTAAAACCTCCTAAAAATAAGGAGGTTTTTTCTTGACTTTTTATAAAACTACTTTAAATCGTATAAAAATAGTTCATGGAAATAGATAAATACTATTATAAAACTTTTAGGAGAATTTTAAATGGCAGTCGCAAGTTTATCTAATTATACTGTCCCTATTGACAGTGATCAGAGCACAACCTCACAGGGGCTTTTAATGCCAAAGTTACAATACCGTTTCCGTGTATTATTTGAAAACTTTGGTGTAACCAAACCAACAACAGAATTAACTAAACAAGTAATTGATATATCCAGACCGCAAGTCGATTTTGATGATATTACTTTAGATGTATACAACAGTAAAGTAAGACTTGCTGGAAGACACACATGGCAAGATGTTACAGTCAACATCCGTGACGATGCAGCTGGAAATGTAAGTCGTCTAGTTGGCGAACAGTTGCAACGACAGTTTAACTTCTTTGAACAATCAAGTGCAGCCAGTGGTATTGATTATAAATTTACAACCAAGTTTGAGCTACTCGATGGTGGCAACGGAACAGACGAACCAGCTATTCTTGAAACATGGGCACTATACGGTTGCTTTGTCCAGAACGTAAACTACAATCAGCTAGCATACAATACCAGTGAGCCTGTAACCATTAGCATGGTATTGAGATTCGACAATGCACTACAAAAGCCAGATGGCAGTGGTGTTGGTACTCCAGTAGCTAGAACACAAGGTGTCAACTCAACTGGCAGCTAATTCGAGAGAAATAGATGGCTAATCTTAATAAACCAACCACACCAGGTTTTGCACTACGCGACTTCCATCATGCTGCAAAAACCTTTACACAAGAACCCGGATATACAAAAACACCGTATACCGGGTTCAATTTTCACGTCAATATTTCTTTTAATAATCTTCTTGGCAAGATACGTGGCATTGAAACAAAAGATGTTAGTGTGCTTGTCAAGGCAGCAGATCTTCCTGAAACTCAATTTGAAACCGAGACTCTAAACCAATATAATAGAAAAAGAATTATTAATAAACGAGTAGTCTATCAACCTATTAAACTTGAATTCCATGACGATATTGCTAATAATATCAGGAACATGTGGATTGCATATAATCAGCATTACAATGCTGATAGCAATTACACATTTAATAGCACATGGAGTATCGATGATGTTTATGCAAACTATAGTTTAAACAGGCGCTATGGATTAGACAACGGAAATAGTTTGCCGTTTATTAATAAAATAGAAATTTTTAGCATGGGCAACAACGAGTATAGTAAAATGTTGCTAGTAAATCCAATGATTAATAGTGCACAATTTGACGACCATGACTATAGCGAGTCAGCAAAAGTCATGGCATTAACTTTAACTATAGAATATGAAAATATAATTTATAGTGCTGGCACTACAGATCAAATAGCAAATTTTGGAAAAAATAATACCGAAAACTATGACCAAACAGAAAACGAACTTACTCCGGCAGATTTGTCAAGAGGTCCTTTGAGCAATGTGTCGGTTAGGAATGTTGGAGGTCAAGCCAATGGCATTGTTGAAAACAGTAGATCAAGTATCCCAGATACAGCAATTCAATCAACTACACCTACTCGCCAATTACAAGACAGCGATTCAGTTACTGGTAATTTGTCAAGAATCTTTTCGAATAGCCAAACATCATCAAGCGGCAGCAGCATTTTAAATAATAGTTCACTGCGATCTAGATTGACTATAGGGTCTGGGCAATATAGTTTTCCAGAAGCATCAACTTCGTACTCTAATACTGCTAGTAGACTTGGGTTAGCATCAACCTCTTTGCTAAATGAAAGCAACAATATTTCCAGCAATGGTGAAAATGTTAGTAGTATAAACGTAACAAATAGCAACAATACTGGTATTTCAGTAAACGGCGTTTTGCCTGCAGTATATACGTCAGTTGAACAAAATACAGCCGAACTTACTGTAAATCCAGTGATACCAGATGGGCTATCTCCAGCTGAACAACAGTTGTTTGTAAACTCATTTCCGCCGCTGCCTAGCACCGATAGTCGAGCTTCAAAACCACCTTATGTTTAAAGGATAAACAATGTCGACCAATTTACCGCAAGATCAAAATATCAACGGCATAAGTCAAGAAAATTATTTTGATCAGTTTTACAACACTCAATCTCCAATCAGCGGCGACCAACACGATGCAGTGTATGCTTTCTTTTTGTCAAGAACAAACAACAACAAAGAAGCAGCAAAAAGTTTAGCTACTAGTTTGTTGGAAATCACATATCAAACCGGCATTAACCCAATGGCGGTACTAGACGACTTTAAAAAATATACACAAAACGAAAGTTTTAAAACAGCACTAATTGGATTATTTAATAGTACTAGAAGAAATACTAGCAAAATTGGGTTTTCGGCTAATACTGCACCTGCTCCTCGAACATTAAGAAATGTAAGAGGATAACATGGCAAGAAAGTTTGCACAAGGTAAATTTTCGCCTATGTATCCGGAAAAGTATGCAGGAAAAAAAGCACCAACTTATAGGAGTGGGTGGGAACTTACATTTATGCAATTTTGCGACAATCATCCTAGTGTAATACAATGGGCAAGCGAGAGCATTACGATACCTTATAAAAATCCTCTCACCGGTAAAAATACAATTTATGTTCCTGATTTTTTTATAGTATACCAGGACAAAAGAGGCAAAAAGCGAGCAGAGCTTATTGAAGTAAAACCCAAAAGTCAGACTACTATGGAGAATGCACGAAGCCAAAGAGACAAAGCGGCTGTTGCAGTTAATTACGCTAAGTGGGCAGCAGCTAACGCTTGGTGCAAACAAAACGGTATTGTCTTTAGGGTAATAACAGAAAATGATATATATCACAATGGCAGACCGCACAGGTAAGTATATACATGACAAAAAAATTAGAAGAACTTTTTGAATTATCAGAATCTGACGAACCAATTGACGAAGCTTTTGTTAATGGTGTACAGGCGCTTGACGAAATTAGTCAACAGTTGCCTGATGCTGATATTACAGATTTAAGCACAAGTGATGCAGAAATGGACAAGCTAGCCAATCAAGCAATGGGTCATTATGATAGCTTAATGGATCTAGGAATGAATGTTGAACCGAGATTTAGTGCTCCAATTTTTGAAGCAGCAACTAAATTAATGGGACACGCTATTACTGCTAAAACTAATAAAATTGACAAAAAGCTCAAAGCAATCGATTTAGATTTAAAAAAACGTAGATTAGAATTACAAGAGCGACAAGCAAATCTCAAAAACGACGACGAAGGCGAAGGTAGTGCCAGAGAGCTTGACCGAAATGCACTTCTCGATCTAATACGAAACAAAGGGTTGTCCGGTGATGACAACGGATAAATACTCACATAGAGGTATTTAAAATGAAAAGTTTTGTAGAATTTTTAATTGAGAGCAGTAAAACATATGAATTTCGTGTAAAAGTAGCTGGAGAGTTAACCAGTGAGCACATGGACAGAATTGAAAATCGTATGGAAAGATTTGGTTTAGAAAGTATTAGTAAGCCTAAAAAATCTCCTATTCAGAAACAGCCAGCAGGATTCGGCGAAAGTGTAACCAACAGTGAAGTGAGTGTAATGGAAATTACAACCAACTATCCTGCTACACCACAGCAAATTGCAGCATTGCTGCAAGATATAGTAGATTTACCCGAAAGTCATGTTATTGTAGTTAACAAAAATAGTCCTGACGAGATTGCAAGGGAAGTAGCTGCTGACACCAAAGAAGGCGAATACAAGCCTTTGCTGCTAAACGACTACGACGATGAAAAAGTTGATCCTAGTTTTGGCGATGAATATAACAGTAATTTCCTTAAAGAGCTTAGCACAAGAGACTATGAGTTTGATGCAGAAAACAAAGAAAAAGCACAAACAACAAATGACATTCCTGTAGGAACAAAAAGTCCAATAGCTGGAAAATAATATGTCTGATAAACCTAGTCTAGAATATGTTGGCAGAGCCACTGGAAATGTTAAAAAAAGTACCAATGTTCATACTGTAAAAGCAGAAGATTTAATGATACCGAAGCCTGTTGTGTCGCAAGAAAGTGTACTATCCTTTAAGGTCAATTTAGACTAATAACGTATAAATATAGTAGTATACAATAACCAAACCCGGGTAAGGA
>P_2C_Liq_1_UnCtyDRAFT_1000615_pt1 | contig 15059 bp, 10 predicted proteins | sample Pon2CUnioCityCA_2_FD_10234 | JGI IMG/M metagenome (IMG submission 10234)
CCAATTGGTACTTTTTTGTTTGTCTGTTCTAAGATTACGATCGAACTCTCTATGGATTTTATTTTCTTTAAATTCAATATGAAAGAACGATGCACCCGCATAAAAACTTCTGAAGGTAGCTTCTTTTCAATATCTTTCATGGTAGAATGAATAGTGAATCGCTCTTCTGCGGTGTGGATGATTACGTAGTCTTTTAATGCTTCAATAAAAAGGATATTGTCGTTTTGAACCTTAACAAGTTTTGAATTAGACTTAACGTATATAAACTCTTTTGCAACAATCGAATCTTTGGTAATTCTTGATTGGTCTAATCCTTCTAATTTCTCTTTTTCTTTCTTGAACTTGTAAAGGGCCATTTCAATGCTCGTGCGAAGATCAATCTCTTTAAATGGTTTAATAATGTAGCCGTAGGGCTCAGTTACTTTGGCTTTGCTTATCGTTTTTTCATCAGCATAGGCTGTTAAAAAAACCACCGGAATGTCGTGCTCTTCCTTAATTTTTGCAGAAGCATCAATACCTGAAAGGTTGCCTGCTAGCATGATATCCATCAACACTAGGTCTGGCTTATTCTCATTTATAAAATCTAACGCTTTTTCAGCTCTAGAGAAAGTATCCAATACTTCATAACCGATCTTATTTAGACATACTGAAATGTCTTTTGCTACAATAGCCTCATCTTCAACGATTAAAATTTTCTTTTTTTGCATTTTAATGTCCTTCTTCGGGTAGTTCAAATATAATGTTAAATTTAGTTCCTGACGAAACATCTAACTCCAATCTCCCTTCTAATTGTTCAGTTAATGTATCTACTAGCTGCAGTCCTAGGCTTTCCGAATTGTGAATATCAATGTTTTGAATCCCAATTCCATTGTCAGCAATAGTGAGCATAACTGTAGAGTCTTTTACTTTAATTCCCACAAATAATTCACAGTTTTTACTTTCACCTGTGAAAGCATACTTCAACGTATTTGAAATAAGTTCATTTACAATTAAACCACTCGGTATTGCCTTATCTAAATCAAGGTAAACTTCTTCACATTTAGTAATTAAATTGACCTGATTAAGAGGGTTTTCATAGGATTTAAGCAGGTTATGACTAAGTTCTGCTATATAGTCACCAAAATTAATTTTTGAGAAATCTTTGGTCTGATAAAGTTTCTCATGAATGTATGACATTGACTTTATTCGATTCTGGCTTTCCCTTAGAATCTTCAATACAGAATTGTCCTTGGTGTAAGCACTTTGTAAGCTCAAAATACTATTAATCACCTGCATGTTGTTTTTTACTCGGTGATGCACCTCTTGCAGTAGTATTTCTTTTTCATTGAGTGATCTTTTTAGGTTTTCCTCTGAAAGCTTTTTATCTGTTATATCATGCGCAATGGCAGACACCTCGATAACTTCTCCTTCTTGGTCATAGATTGGATTCAAGAATATTTCACGATAATATAGAATTCCCTCTTCGCTTATTCGATCAAATTCAAAATTTATGGCTTTCTTATTGAAAACCGTTCGAAATTTTTCCTCCCAAAATGTCTCTATTTTAGCTTTCTCTAAATGCTTGGGAATAATGTCATAAAAGTGTGTGCCTACTTTAATTTTTATGCCTGAGTTCTGCATCACTTCATCTTTAAACCCTTGATTAAAAGATGAAATACAGTAGTTATGATCAACAGTAAAGAAAAAATGAGAACTTGTTTCAATTATCGAACTCAACTTAGCAGCTTGATTTTTAATTTCAATCTCTTTTGCTTTAAGATCGCTGATGTTTCGACTTACCCCCATAATACCCATTACCACATCATCAGTGTTATAGAGATAGCTCAATGATAAGTAGGCAGGAAAAACAGAATTATTAGTCCGCTTTAATAAAACCTCACCTGTAAAACTCTTCTGATCACGCATGCTTTCCATTACCTCTTCAGCTTGTTTTTTCTTGTAAAAAAGAACTTCAAGCGGCTTTTTCACTAAGCTGCTGTTGCCTTTAAGTTCAGTTTGAGCAGCAGAATTCAGTTTATTTATCTTGCCGTTATTGCCTGCTGTAAAAATCATATCGAGGGAACTCTCAATTATTCCTTCAGTGTATGATTTAGCATTGAGTAAATTCTCCTGTATTTTTTCCCTTTCTTCTAATTCAGCTTGTAGGATCTTATTAAACGTTTCTACACCTTTGATTCTCTTGTTCTCTCTTTCAATTTTCTTTTTTTCGGTTATATCAACTATACTAATTAAATGACAATCTTTGTTCTCAAAATGAATTGACGAAGCCTTTAACTCAAGTTGAATAGTGTTTTTTTCTAAGTCCTTTGCCTTTGTTTCATAATAGTTTCGTTGATTCAACTCTTTGAGTAATTGGGATTGATTTATTCCTTTCAAAAAATAGTCTATTGGCTTTCCTTTCAATTGTTCAACACTCTTTGCTTTAAGTGTTTTAACTGCTTCTGAATTTGAAAATAAAACCTTGTTTTCATAAATAATCAAAATACCAAATGGAGATTCATCGATTAAGCTTTGATATTTTTCTTGCGACTCAAGTAATAGCTTTTGAGCTCTATCCAAGTCTGTTATATCTATAATACTACCCTCATAATAATTAAATTTTCCCTGCTCATCGAAAATAGATGATACGTTCAACAATACTGTTATCTCATTACCTTTCTTATCTATTAGATTAATTTTCTCTGCCTTAACTAGCTTTGATTCAAGTATATTATCAATGAGTTTCTTTCTAACTTCTTTTTCTACATATAAGTCATTTACATTCAGTTTATCCTTAATTTCTTGAGGAGTATCGTATCCAATAATATTTGCAAAAGATTGATTGCATTCTAATATAACACCTTCTTTAGAGGTTCTGTAAATCCCAGCTAGATTTCTCTCAAAAAGCTGCCTGTAGCGTATTTCTTTTTGTTTTAGTTTTTTCTCATAATTGTAAGCTTCAGAAATATCCCGCCCAGAAGCCAAAAGCACCTTTTGCTGTTTATAAGTTACTTTCTTTAGGTTCAATTCTTTAGGAAAAATGGAACCATCCTTTTTTATACTCCACCAAAGCAGATCCTGCTCCTCTCCATCCCAGGCATGCTTGATTATTTGATTAACTTTTTCAATATCATTTAGATCAGGAGCCGAGAAAATTTCAGGAGTCTTTCCTATTATTTCTTCTTTNTTATAACCGTATTTTTCTAATACTGCGTGATTAAAGTCTATAAACTCATTTCTTTCGTTTAAAATGTATAAGAGATCATGAGACGAATCGAAAAGTTCGCGATAACTTTTCTCTGAAATTTCCAACTTTTTTTGTGCTTCTTTAATTTCAGAAATATCAACTATTTGAACTAATAGGTTTTTTGGATATCCTTCATCATCATCAATAATAACTGTCTTTAAAAGCGTTTCAACATTATGTCCTGATTTACTTATAAACCTTTTCTGCAGGTTCATAACTTTTGTTTTGCCCTCTAATAGTTTTTTTCTGTGTGCTAGAGTAGTTTGATAATCATCCTTGTGGGTGATGTCCTTTACAGTTAATTTTTTTAGTTCTTCTTCGGTGTAACCAAGTAATTTAGAAAAGGCAGAGTTGCAGTTTATTATGTTTCCATTAAAATCGGCAACTGCTATTCCGTTTGGAGAATTTTTATAAAGATCTTTATACCTTTTAAGGTTATGACTGGCTTCTCTTTCTAACTTTTTTCGGCTAGAAATATCTCTTCCATTCGTAATAATTACATCCTCCCCAAAGTATTTTGCTTTGCGTATAATCAGTTCCATATCAATTATATGACCATCCTTATGGAATACTTTTTTCTCAATATGTTGACTAATTCCACCAAGAGCTTGTTGGTTTTGTTCATTCCTATTGGGGTACTCTTCGGCATCGATAAAATCAAATCGTTTACCAAGCATTTCTTCTTTACCGTATCCAAGTTTTTGCAATAACGTTTCATTAACATCTAAAATATAACCTGCTTGATCAAAAACACAGATCAAGGATGAACTTTCGTTAAAAAGATAGCGGTAATTTTCCTTTATGTTAACCAACAGTGACTGATACTCTTTTGAAAGTTCAAATTCCTTTTGATTCTGATAAGAACGAAGATCAATTAAAAAGTAAGCTTCATTAGAAAACTCGATATTTTTAACTGAAAAATTGATCAATTCTACCTTCCCTAATTTAATTGTATGTAAGCGATCTTGAATTAGTTTTTCTTTGAATATCTTTTGATCGCCGACCTCAATTTCGTCAATCATTTTTCCAACAGCATTCTCCCTCTCAAGGTCCAAAACTTTTAATGCAATATCATTACACTCTACTATTTGTAAATTATTTTTATTCACTAGAATTAAACCATCTGAAACATGGTTGAAGATGTAATCCAATAAATTTTTTCTACTTGATAACCTTGATTTTGAAAAAGCCCTTGAATAGGTAGAAACTAATCCAATTAAGAATACCAAAATGAAGGTCAAAAAGTAAATTAACCCTTCTTCTATACTTATACTAGGATTGATTATGTATACGAGAATTACAATTCCAAAAATTGCTACATTATAGATTAGATAAACTTTTAATCGGTCTTGCGTGTATGAAATGAAAAGATAGATTAAAAGAAAGGTAAAATAATGGGCTAATGAAAAACCATATTGAGTTGATTTATATATAATACCACAAACAATTCCTAAATAAAGTGTACTGATCAAATACCTAACTAAACTATTTTTTAGTTTAAATAAAAATGTGCTTATCGCGATTAAAATGAAAAATGATGCAGCATAAATCCCGCTGTAAAAACTATATCCTTCAACTTCAAAAAAGTCTAAAAAATAGGAATAAAGTAAAGAGATAATTGCAGCAAGAAAAATCTCTAACCTTAAAAGCCAAAGGGGTACAATTCCACTTAAATTAAACTTATTTCTCAATTACTTTATTTTACTTAATCACTTTCAGAAAACTTCACTTTGGTTCCATTTATACGTTTTGGTTGGTCGTTCTTGTAAATAATTTCCATAGTTTCAAATCCATCTTCATTAAACCATTTCCATTTTCCAACTTTCTCACCATAACTGTATTCTTCACGTTTTTTTAATGAACCACTAGGATAATAATACAAATGTTTCCCTTCTTCTCTACCCTCTGCATAATTTCCTTCAAAAGATAGTTTTCCATTAGGATAATAGTGTTTCCAAATACCATTTCGCTCACCATAGCGATACTTTCCTTCTTCTTTATGGTCGTTTAATTCGTAAAACCATTCTCCTTCTCTTTCACCATCTATAAATTCTCCTTCCGTTATTAAATTTCCTTCCCGATCAAATTCCTTTAAATATCCATCCTCTAAACCTCTTCTAAATTCTTCTTCTCTGAGCAATTGTCCGTTGTCATAATACCACTTCCATTCACCAGTATATTTTCCATTTTTATCATAAAATCCAAGTTGTTCTAACTGCCCATTCTGATAGAAATACTCCCACTTATTGTACTTCTTTCCATCTAAATAACTTCCCTTGCTTTTCAATTTTCCACTTAGGTAATAATTTTCCCAAACACCTTGATACAAGCCTTCTTTATCAATAATTCCTTTGGCAAGAAGATAGTCATTACGGTATATTTCAGTCTTTTCCACTTCTCCATTTTCAGTGTAGTATTTTGCAATTCCATCTTTTTTCCCAGCTAAATTGTAGGTTATTTCGCTCTTTTTTGAGCCATCAGCGTAATAAGTTGCTTCTATGTTAAAATCGGCAATGTTCTCCTCTTCAGATTGCTTTACTCCTTTAATATAAAGGCTTGCACTTTCAAGTTTTCCTTCTTTATTATAGCGCTTCACATAACCGTTTAATAAATTATTTTGATAACGCTCTTCTTTTTTTAGGCGATAATTCGAGTAATAAGTCTTCCACAGCCCTTGTTTTCTGCCCTCTTTGTCCTTCCTGTTGATCTTTTCCCTTTTTTTAACGAACCCATTTTTGTATTGCACAATACTAATGATCCTTCCATCTTTAGCATATTGAAAGGAATAGCCATTTTTAAGATCAGCCTCATAAGGAATCAACTCTTTTAATAGCAGGAGAGAATCTTCACTAGGAAAGTATATTTTTTTATCTCCCTCAAGTTTTCCATTCTCATAAATTTCCTCCGCAATTAACTGGCATTCATCATTGTAATAGTAGGATTTTCCATGTTTTTTATCTTCTTTGTAATTAATAATGTTCTTTAAATTACCATTTTCACGGTAAAACCTCCAGGTACTATCAAGCAAGAAATCTTTTCGATTCCCTTCAGATTTTCTCAACGAATTGGGATAATAGGTGATCCAATAACCGTTTGGCTTTCCATTTTGCATCAATCCTTCGCTCGATAAAGTTCCATCTTGGTAATAATATGCCTGATAGTTTTCATGAGTAGAATCAACCCATTGAGCAAACCCAATGATGGGCAGCGAAAAAATAAAAAACAAAAAGGTTTTCAACATTATATAAAACTATAAATAAGAGAAATTAAAATTTTAAAAAAATCTACTACTACTATTAGCAAGTTAATACTGTTAAAATAAAAACGATGAATTTGTTGTTTACTTCAGTTATTAAATAAAAGTAACACTTTATGAACATTACAGTGGATAAGAAAGAACTCAAAATCAATACTTCTGCTAGTTATTTAACAAACTGTTGATTTTATACCTATGCTTAAAAGTAATTCTAAATCAACCAAAATATAGTATTCATTTGCTGTTTATAAATCGAGATGAATAAACTAATAAAAGACTTGGTAACTTCGATTTGTTTTTCTTTTCTAATAACCACTGAATTGACAAAATTTACTTTCAAATACTTTTAAGTCTTTTAAATTCGATTTAACAAGAGATGTTAACATTTAACTAACATAAACTTTATGATGAAAATTGCTTTAGGTGCAGATCATGCAGCCTTCCAACTAAAAGAAAAGATAAAGAAACAGCTTAAGCAGATGAATTATATTCCAGAAGATTTTGGAACCCATTCTGAAGAAAGTTGTGATTATCCAGATATTGCTCACCCATTAGCTAAAAGTGTAGCTGCAAAGGATTGCCAATTGGGAATAGCTTTGTGTGGAAGTGGAAATGGAATCAATATGACATTAAACAAGCACGAATCTATTCGGGCAGCTTTATGTTGGAAAAAAGAATTAGCTGAATTAGCAAGACAGCATAATAACGCTAATGTATTGGTTTTACCTGCCAGATTTATTGAAGAAGACGAAGCCTTGAGCTGTGTTGAAATTTTCTTAAAAACTGATTTTGAAGGTGGAAGACATCAAAGGAGGGTAGAAAAAATTGCTATTAATAATGGATAAGATGAAGAGTATAGCGCTAAGTATATTAGTTGTAATAGTTGTTTTTACTTCTACTGCTCAAGATTTTGATTCTCTTGCCAATCATTACGCAAGAGGCATAAAGCGTGCAGATGTAAAAAAACACTTGAGCATTATTGCATCAGATGAATTTGAAGGACGTGCTACAGGAAGAAAAGGCCAAAAGCTAGCCATGGAATACCTTATTAAGCAATTCAAATCATTTGGTGTAAATGATCATAATAACATGAACTATCGGCAGGAATTTGATTTGGTGCAACAGGAAAACACCGGTATTTCTGTGGTGATTGAAGAGGATACTTTCAAGGTGAATGAAGATTTTCTTTTTAGCTTACCAATTACGGAGAATCAAAAATTAAGTACTCAGCTTGTATTTGTAGGTTATGGAATAGAAGAAGAAAGCTACAATGATTTTAAAAACATTGATGTAAACAATAAAATGGTCCTGCTGTGGAATGGAGAACCAAAAAAAGCTGAGCTTTCTAGTGAGTGGACAAACAAGCGCAAAGTTGAAAACTTAAAAAATCATGGTGCACTAGGTGTTTTTTTGATAGATAAAAAAGTTGAGAGTTTACTAGAAAAATATCATCACTACTTTACCAAACCTAAAATGACCTTAGCAACGGATAAAACAGCGCAATTTTTTACTATGAGGCTTAGCAAAAAAATGGGCGAATCTATTTTGAAAAAAGGGGGTTTAAAAGCATCAAAGCTTTGGAAGAAGGGACCAGCTAAAAAAGACAAATTCGAGCTTAGTTTAAGTTTACAGATTGATAGACCTACAGAAAAACTACAAGGTGAAAATGTAATAGCTTACATACCAGGTGTTGAGAAAAAAGAAGAACTAATCATTTTAACCGCACACTATGATCACCTTGGAAGAGAAGATTCGTTAATTTATAATGGTGCTGACGATGATGGGACAGGAACTACTGCCTTAATTGAAATTGCAGAGGCTTTCATGCAAGCGAAAAAGGATGGTTTTCAAAATAAAAGGAGCATCTTAATTATGCCAGTTTCTGGTGAAGAAAAAGGCTTATTAGGCTCTAGGTATTACACCGAAAACCCTGTTTTTCCATTAGAAAATACGGTAGCTAATCTCAACATTGACATGATTGGAAGGTATGATGAAGCACATAAAAATGATAGCAATTACGTTTATTTGATTGGCTCTGACAAACTGAGTCAAGATTTACATGACTTGAGTGAGCAGGTAAATAAAAACTACACGCATTTCAATTTGGACTATACTTTTAACGCAGATGACGATCCAAATCGTTTTTATTACCGCTCAGACCATTACAATTTTGCAAAAAACAATGTTCCTGTTATCTTTTATTTCAGCGGCGTTCACGAAGATTATCACAAAGCAACTGATACCATAGAAAAGATAGACTTTGAAAAAACTGCCAAAATTGGACGATTAGTTTTTCTTACAGCTTGGCACCTTGCAAATGCAGAAGATAGGATACAGTTGAACGAGCAGGCTCAAGAGTGAGAATTACTCAGCTAAAAGAGAGTCAACGAATTGTTCCGTATCAGAAACAAATTCTTGGTAATAACTTCCTGTTCCCGGGCCGTAAAAACCTGTGTGTATTTTTCGAACATTTCCTTTCCGGTCAATGAAAATGGCTGTAGGATAAGACATGATTTTATTCAACATGGGTAGCACTTCGGTTGGTTGTGAATCTCTATTCCACCCTCCTAATAAAAAGGGGTAAGGTGCTTTTGTTTCTTGCTGCAGTTCAGCAAGGTTTTCTAGGGCCTTTTCTTTTGAAGTTGTGCGTTCAAAAGCCAAAGCAATTACCGCTAAACCTTCTTGATGATATTCCTTGTAAAGTTGAGTTAAAAAACGTGTTTCATCTAAACAATTGGGGCACCAAGAGCCCATGACTTGAACAATAACTACTTTATTTTTGTGCAGAGAATCGGTTAGAGAAACCATTTTTCCATTAGCATTAGGTAGAGAAAATTCAAAAGAATCGTAGCCTTCTTTCAAAAAAGTTAAAGAATCAGGATCTCTCAACTTGGCGTTTGCATTTGGCTTAGCAGTCCAATTGGCTTTGTAGTGATTTCCGCTCCAGAAAGCTCCTTTTATAACACTGTCTTGATGTTCTCCTTTGAAGAGAAAAGCGTGAGATCCATCAAAAGTGGATAGAAAAATAGAATCATTGATGGATTGACCTGCTAAATGGCGGTAGTCGCCTGTTTCTGTCGCAAATGTTCCAATGAGCTGGTCACCCTCCTGTTTAAATATTCCAATAGCAGGAAAACTGCTGCTGTCATCTTCTGTAAAAAGCACTTCGTATTTGTTCGCTAGAGGGTTTGGTTGAGTTGCTTGCTTGGGTTTAAAACGAAAAGAGTCTCCGTACTTCGCTTTTACCTTTAATTTATAATCAGGGCTTTTGTAGTAGTTAACCCAAATGCCTTCTAGTTCACTATCATCAATAACCTTAAGTTTAAAAACTGACTCAAAAATTGGAAGTTGAATAAAAAGAGAATCTTCAGTTTGTCGAAGGCCTTCAACCTCAATTTTCTCTTCCCCATTTAAAATCTGCATTTTAAGCTTGCCATCCTTCTCTTCCAAAGTAAAGTTGAAAGGTAGCTTCTGTTCTCCCAAATCCATTTGCATCCGCCAAATTCCCAGCTTTATGGAAGCCTCTTTACTTCCATTTAGTTTGGGTTGGCTACATGCCTGAATTAATAGAACACTAACGGTAAAAACTAAGCTCTTCTTTAGCAGCCTCAACCATCTTTTCTTGTTCTTTAATTTGTTTTTCTGTCTTTTTTGTATCCTTCTCATTTTGCTTAAGCTCATATTGATTTTCTTTTATTTCCGCTTTGCATTTTTCTATGTTTTTAGTTGACTTTTCATTGCTTCTACGAAGGTTTTTCAAATCTTTCTGAGCTGAAAATAGCTTTTTTTCTTGCTTCTTCATCTCCTCGTTATCAGTTGTTTTTGCAAGGTCTTCACTTAGTTTTTCAACATTACCTTGTACCTCCACTTGCTCTTTGTCATTCTTTTTAAGTTGCTTTTCACTCTCTTTGATGGTCTTTTCACATTTTTCAATAGATCTCTCAGCTTTTTCTTTATCGCGTTTTAGGTCTTTTAAGTCACTTTTTAAAGCAGAAAGCGCTTTCTCTTGCTCTTTTAAATGATCTTCTGTTGCTTCAAGCGATACTTCGCGAGCCAATACAGTCATCATATTTTTGGCTGCTTCACTAGCAGAAAGATTTAGCTCACCTTCCACGAAAATAGAGCTTAAACTGAGTGCTGTTTTTGATTCTTCTTCAACTTCAACGTAAACATTGATTTTATTGGTAGAAATAGTGGGAATTAAAATATTAGTTGCACTCCCTTTTTTTCTTCTGGTTTTAAGGTCTTCTGCATCGTATGCTTTCATTAGTGACCTCCAAGCGTCCATAAGGTCTTTATCTTCTGCCCGATTAACCAATACTTTCACTGCATCCCCTGAAGCACCATCAATGCTTGCATTTACAATTTCAGCTTTGTTTAAAACTTGGGCGTTTAAACCCGTAATAGAAAAAGCCAAAAGGCTAACTAAGAGTACTTTCATTTTCATATTTCTGTTGATTTTTACTTTGGTCGATGGAAGTTACACCTCCTGATATGATCATTTTCATAACATCTGAAGAAGAAGCGTCAATTCGACTAATATTTTTTCGAGGTACTATAATAACTTGTCCGCTTATGGCATAAGAAAAAGGCAAATAAACCGCCACTTTTTCTTTACTAATTCCCATATCACTCAAGTCTTCTTTAGTAATAAAACCAAGCCTTTCCACTTCTATTTCCCCTCCCATTTTTACCAAAACAGCTTGTTTAAACTGTTTTTTTTTCCCCACAAAAGCATTCATCATATCTTTCATAGAAGTATATATAATCTTGATCAGTGGAGTGTTCTCGATTGCTCGTTCAAAGGGTTTAAAATAATTAATGAAGAAATGGGTGCCTAAATAACCGATCAGGGTTACGGCAACTAAAATGACCGCAATACCCAAGCCAGGAATATCCAAATCAATCAAGCTATCGAGCATGATTACCCCGTAAACAATCACATACAATGTAGCTGCTACAGGAACAATATAAAAAAGCCCCTGTAAAAAGTATTTGATCAAAGTCTTTACCAGACTGCTATCCTTCTTTGGTTCCAAGTCCATCTTTTATTTTTTTACTCAAAGAGTTATAGATGAGTTCATAACTTTTATCAGTCATTGTTAGCAAGAGCTTTTCTGAAACATCTTCATTGACAGCCACCGTATTCCAATGTTGCTTGTTCATGTGATAGCCGGGTTCCACTGCTTGATACTTCTCCCTCAAAAGAATCGCTTCCTCTGGATCACACTTTAAATTAACCTTTTCAAAAGGCTCTATACTGCACAAAGCAAACATTTTTTCCCCGACTTTAAAGACAAGGGTAGTTTCATTGAAAGGAAAACCTTCAGTTACCCCCATTTTTGCGAGACAATATGTTCGAAACTGTTCAATGTTCACGCTTTAAAGTTACGATTCACAGCAAGAAGTTATGGATCATCAGAACCAATCTTTCATTTAAGCAGAAAAACGCAACTTTGCAGTTAATCGTGAGAAATAGAAAGACCATAGCAAGTATACTTTTATTGACTTTTCTTGCACCAGCTCTAGTGCTTGTGAGCTGGCATAAAGTGAAGTTGTATGAAACTAAAAAACAGCTTAAGTGGAAACTCGCAGAAGCTGTTCACTCTTCTGATTTGGTGCTGTTCAAATTAACACAAGCAGAAGCCAACAAGCAGTTAAATTGGGAGCATGAAAAAGAATTTGAGTACCAAGGAGAAATGTATGATGTGGTGAAAAAAGAAACAGATGGGGACACCTTATTTTTTTACTGTTGGTGGGATAAAAAAGAAACCAAGCTCAATAAAAAGTTAGAGGACTTAACTACTCTTATATTTCAACAGAACCCCGATAAACAGAAAAACGAGCAGCGAATTTTACAGTACTATAAAAGCTTGTTTTCTCTTTCAAATCGCAACTGGAATGCTTTTCAAAGCTGCAGTAAAATAGAATTTATTGCACCTTATGTGGAATCTACTCAGAAAGAATACCTAGAAACGCCAAGCCCACCTCCAAAAGTCAGTTCAAGCCTTTCTTAAAACCTTTCCAACAAAGGGAAAAGTTTATTTGAATGAACTAAAAAACAATCAAAATGAAGCACCTTACTCTTTTGAGTATTGGCTTGTGCTGTGTTTTATTTTCTTATGCTCAAACGCTAACAGTATTGGAAAAAGAAAGCGGGCAAGCCATGGAGTTTGCAACCATAGTCAGTGAACACCTTAATATTACTGCAATAACCAATTCAGAGGGAAAAGCAGAGATATCACAATTTCGAGGGTTTGAAGAGATTCAAATTCGATCCTTAGGGTATAAAAGTCAAGTTTTCAGTTTTGCAGAACTAAAGGCACAGGACTTTACGGTGTATATGATCCCCTCGAATTTAAATTTAGACGAAGTAGTAATTTCTGCTAGCCGTTGGCGACAAAATAACACGGAAATACCGGCTAAGATCGTAAGCATAGGACCTAAAGAGGTGGCCTTACAAAACCCGCAAACCGCGGCCGACCTCTTGGGTATCTCAAACAAGGTTTTTATTCAAAAAAGCCAGCAGGGGGGAGGCAGCCCCATGATTCGAGGCTTTGCTACAAACCGATTGATCTACACCGTAGATGGTGTACGCATGAATACAGCAATCTTTAGAGGGGGAAACATTCAAAATGTGATCAATCTGGACCCCTTTGCCGTATCGAATACCGAAGTTATGTTTGGACCGGGATCAGTGATTTACGGCAGTGATGCCATTGGTGGGGTAATGAGTTTCCAAACCTTACGCCCTCAGTTTTCACTGGAAGAAAAACCTTTAATAAGTGGCAAGGCGGTAGCGCGTTACGCTTCTGCCAATCAAGAAAAAACCGGACACTTTGATGTGAATATCGGTTGGAAAAAGTGGGCCTTGGTGAGTAGTTTCTCTCATTGGGATTATGACCATTTGAGACAAGGAAGCAACGGTCCTGACGATTACTTGAAAGACTATTACGTAGAACGTCAAAATGGAAAGGATGTAGTGATCCAACAGGATGACCAGCTATTACAACGTCCTTCGGCTTATTCTCAACTCAATATGATGCAAAAGGTGCGTTTTAAACCAAATCAAGCTTGGGATATTGAATATGGCTTTCATTATTCTCAAACTTCTCCTTATGGTCGTTACGATCGGCATAACCGAAGAAGAAATGGTATGCCCCGTTATGCGGAATGGGAATATGGTCCACAAAGCTGGCTGATGCATAATTTAAACATTACTCATGCCGCTAAGAATAAATACTACGACCAAATGACTTTGCGCTTAGCACAGCAAACATTTGGTGAAAGTAGGATCAGCCGCGACTTGAACGACCCCATTCGAGAAAGCAGGGAAGAGGAAGTATACGCTTATTCGGCGAACCTCGACTTTGTAAAAGCTACTGGTTCTACCAATAAGTTATTTTACGGTGCAGAAGTAGTTCAAAACAATGTCTTCTCAAGTGGATTGACCACCAATATCATTTCAAATGAAAAGTCGCTTGGTGCAAGCCGCTACCCAGATGCCACTTGGCAGTCCTTTGGGATTTATGTGAATGATGAGTACGACCTCTCTGAGAAATTTGTGATACAGGGAGGTATTCGTTATAACCTCTTCGCCTTGGATGCTGACTTTACTGATAATGAGGCTTTTTACCCCTTTCCTTTTGCAGAAGCAAAGCTAGAAAACGGAGCCTTAACAGGCAGCATTGGAGGAGTTTATCGGCCAACTGAAAGCTGGGTGATCAAGACCAATTTTGGAACCGCTTTTCGTTCGCCTAATGTAGATGACATAGGGAAGGTATTTGATTCTGAGCCAGGTGCCGTGGTGGTTCCGAATCCTGATTTGGAAGCTGAGTACGCTTACAACCTTGACTTGGGTGTGGCTAAAGTAATTGGTGATCGAGTGAAAATTGATTTGACCGGCTACTATACCATTTTACAAAATGCTTTGGTGCGCAGAGATTTTCAACTCAACGGAAAAGATTCAATAACTTATGATGGTAGCTTGAGTCAGGTTCAGGCTTTACAGAATGCCGCAGAAGCTACCGTTTATGGAATTCAAGCAGGCTTAGAAGTGAAACTACCGAAGGGCTTTACTTTTTCATCAGACTTTAATTATCAGTTTGGCGAAGAAGAGCTGAACGATGGAACTACCGGCCCTTCAAGGCATGCTGCTCCTATTTTTGGTAGCAGTCGGTTAAGCTATCGAGCCAAAAAGTTGAACCTACAGGCTTATTTGCTTTACCAAGGAGAGCGAACGCATAATGAACTTGCTATAAGTGAGCGGAGAAAAGAAGAAATCTATGCTCTAAATAGCCAAGGTGAAACTTATGCTCCTGCTTGGTATACGATTAATTTAAAAGCTCTTTACGAGCTTTCTGAACAATTTAATATTAGTGCCGGAATTGAAAACATCAGCGATCAGCGATACCGACCTTATAGCTCAGGAATCTCCGGGCCCGGCAGAAACTTTTTAATGGCGGTGACGGCTAAGTTTTAAGGCATATTAGTTCTTACAAGACTAATAGCTTAGGAGGGCTTTTTACTAATTGTTGCACTCAGATGCGCGAAGAACCCCCAGAGTTGCTCGGAGGA
>P_2C_Liq_1_UnCtyDRAFT_1000616_pt1 | contig 15039 bp, 12 predicted proteins | sample Pon2CUnioCityCA_2_FD_10234 | JGI IMG/M metagenome (IMG submission 10234)
AGGTGCGGAAACCGGAAAGGAAAAACCCCGCCAGTGTCGAACCGGCGGGGTTTTGTTAGCAGGGAGCGCGCCAGTCGGCGCGCGGGACGGGAATTCCTCAGGGGGCCATGACCCGGCGGACCACGATCTCGCCGTCCTCGAAGGCCCACTCGGCGAAGGTACCGCCGACGTCCCCGTTCTCGTCGAAGTTCACGGAGCCGGAAGCACCGACGTAGTCGACATCGCCTCCGTCCTGGAGCACCTCCACGGCCTTCGTCCACTGTCCGGGAAAGATCTTCGTGCCGGGGGGATTCGCGACCTCGCGGAGATGGTCCCGCACGGCCACCGGATCCGTCGAGCCGGCCGCCTCCGCGGCGAGGGCCAGCAGGTAGACGCCGTCGTAGGCGGTGTCGATGTACGGCTTCGGGGGCACCTCCCCGAACTCGGCCCGGTAGGCCTCCTGGAACATGGCGGCGGGTTCGCTGTCCTCGAGGGCCTGGGGCGAGGAGCCGAAGGCCCCCTCCACCGCACGGGCCCCGAGCGCTTCGACGAGCTCGGGAGCCTTCAGGCCGTCGGTGAAGACGAAGTCGCGGAAGAAGCCCTCCTCGATGGCCTGCCGGAGGATGGTCACCCCGTTCTCGGGGTAGCCAATGAGGAGGAGCGCCTGCGGGTTGCCTCGGGCGGCCCGGGAGAGCTCCCCGCGGTAGGAGGCGTTTCCGGGTTCGTAGGCGAGGGATTCCATCACCTCGCCCTGGTAGTTGGAGGCGAAGGCGTTCGCGAGGCCTTCCCCGTAGTCATTGTTCACGTAGAGGATCGAGACGGAATCGATCCCGCCCTCCTCGACCATGGTGGCGAGGGCGACGCCCTGGTAGGCATCCGAGGGGACCGACCGGAACATGAAGTCCTCGTCCTCGAGGGTGGTGATCACCGGGGAGGTGGAGGCCGGGGAGACCTGGGGAACCCCGTTCGGCCCGCTCACGCTGAGGGCCACCGGGATGCTCACGCCGCTGGAGAGGGCCCCGACGGTGCCGAAGACCCCCTGGATGTTCACGAGCCGCTGGGCGGCGTCGATCCCGGCCTGGGGGCGCGTCTGGGTGTCGCCGATGACGACTTCGAGGGGACGGCCGAGCACTCCGCCCTGTTCGTTGATTTGCAGGGCGGCCAGTTCGGCTCCGTTGAGGGAAGTCTCGCCGTAGGCCTGGAGGTCACCGGTCATCGGCATGAGGGCGCCGATCGGGAGGGGTTCCCCGTCCTGGGCGGGGAGGGGGGTACCGCCCGCCACGAAGGCGGCCGCGGTCGCGAGGGAGAGGAAGGTTCGCACCATGAGTTGCTCCTTTTTCGGGGGTTGTCATAGAAGGGGACGGGAGCTCCGCCCCCACGAGGAAGGCCAGTTAGGAAAAAAGGTTTCAATCCCAATTGGCAATCGTAAGTGGAGGCTTTGGGCCCCTCCCGAGAATCCGCTGGCCTGCCGGAGGCCCCCGTCCTAGGAAGACTGATTATGAAGTCCGTCATTGTGGGCGCGGGCGAGGTGGGCCGCTCCATCAGCAGGAATCTCCGGCAACGAGGCCACAACGTGATCGTGATCGACGAGTCCGGGGAGGTGGCCCGGCAGTTGGACGACGACGAGGACGTGAAGGTGCTCGTCGGCAACGGGGCCTCCGCCCGCATGCTCGATGAGGCGGGCATTGAGGACGCCCGCTATTTCCTCGCCCTTACCAGCGACGACCGCACCAACCTCGTCGCCTGCAAGGTGGCCCGCCAGCTCAACAAGCGCGTCTACACGGTGGCCCGTGTCCACGACCGCACCTACCTGGAGCGGGACCGGGTGGCCTACCAGGAGTTGTTCGACATCAGTTTCCTCCTCAATCCGGAGATGCTCGCGGCGGTGGAGCTGGCCAAGGAGATCCGCCACCCGGGCCGGGTCGCCATCGAGCACTTCGCCCGCGGCCAGATCGAGGTGCAGAACATGGCGGTGGACCCGAGCAGCCGGCTCATCGGAATGACCCTCCGCGACCTTTCCCTCGACAGTGGCATGCGGGTCGGCCTGATCACCCGGGACGGGAAGACGAGTGTGGCCCGGGCGAACGCCGAGTTCCGGGCCGGCGACCAGCTCACGGTCTTCGGTGCCTCGGATGTGCTTTCCGAGTTCCGGGCCGAGGCGGAGCCGGGGGATCGGCCCCAGAAGGTGCGGGTGGTCCTTTACGGGGGCACGGAAATCGCCATCACCCTGGTCCGCCTCCTCAGCCACCCGCGCTTCCGCATCCGCATCATCGACCCGGACGAGAAGGTCTGTGCCGCCGTGGCCGAGGAGTGCCCCCGGGTGACGGTCATCCACGGCGACGCCAGCTCCCGCCGCCTCCTCGAGGAGGAACAGATCGGGGCGGCCGACTACCTCGTGGCCTGTACGAAGGAGGACGAGCACAACATCATGACGAGCCTGCAGGCCGCCAAGCTCGGTGCGGAGAATGTGCAGTTGGTTGTCAACAAACCCAACTACGAGGAACTGCTCGACGACCTTCGCGCGACCATGGGGGTTTCCCGGATCGTTTCCGCGCGCCGGGCGGCGGTCCAGGAGGTCCTCCGCTACCTCAACCGGGAGGACCTCGTCGTTCTCCCCTCCATGTCCGTGCGGGGCGCAACCCTCGCGGAGGTCGCGGTGGGCCGGCGCAGCTCCGTGCTGGGGCAAAAGCTGGCCGACCTCGAGTTGCCGGAGGGCTGCCTGCTGGTGGCCCGCGTGAGGAAGGGCGACGCCCGGGTGCCCGGCGCCGCGGACACCGTGGAGGCCGACGACCGCATCCTCGTCGCGGTGGACGAGGAGCATCGCGACGAGGTGGCGAGACTCTTCACGGGCAAGAAATGAACTACAGGATCGTCCTGCGGCTCCTTGCCCTCATCCAGGGAGCCATGGCGGTGGCCCTGCTCGCCAGCGCGGCCGTCGCCTTCCTCCCGGGGTACGGGGGCTGGGAGCAGCCGGCGGTGCTCGGGCTGGTCGTCGCCGCCGGGATCGCCCTCCTCCTCGGCCTCGCCCTTTTCCTTTCCGCGGGGAAAGGACCGCAGCCGGAGATTTACCGGAAGGAAGCCCTCACCGTGATCGGATTGGGCTGGCTGGTCTCCAGCCTCGTTGGGGCGATCCCCTACCTCTTCGCGGTGCCGGGCCTGCTCCCGGCCTCCGCCTTCTTCGAGAGTGCCTCCGGCCTCACCACGACCGGGGCCACCGTCTTCCTCGACATTGAGTCCCTCCCCCGCCCGCTCCTCTTCTGGCGCTCCCTCAGCCAATGGATCGGGGGGCTCGGGGTGGTCGTCTTCTTTGTCGCCATCCTCTCCTTCCTCGGTTCCGGGGCCAAGGTGCTCTTCTCCCGGGAGTACTCGGGCAGCGCCGACGATCTCTTCGACGGGAAGATGAAGGTGGGCGCGGCGAGGATCCTCTGGCTCTACCTCGCCCTCTCCGCGGTCTGTGTGGGGCTCTACCGGCTGGTCGGGCTCGACTGGTTCGACGCCACCTGCCACATGTTCACCACCATCGCCACGGGCGGCTTCAGCACCCGCAACAACTCCTTCGCCGACCTTGCCAACCCGGCCGCGGAGTGGATCGCCATCGTCTTCATGGTGGTCTGCTCGGTGAGCTTCCTGCTCCAGCTGCGGCTGCTCCGGGGCGATTTCCGCCCCTTCCTCGCCCGGAGCGCCGAGCCCGCCGCCTTCCTCGTCCTCCTCGCCCTCGGTACGGTCCTCGTCCTCCTCGCCCGGGCGACGGGACCGGGCGTGTCGGGAGAGGCGGAGGCGGGGGGTCTCTTTCGCAGCACCGTGTTCCAGGTGGTGTCCCTCGCCACGACCACGGGCTACTCCACCCGGGACTTCGCCGCGTGGGCCTTTCCCGCCCAGATCGTCCTCCTCTCTCTCATGCTGGTCGGAGGATGTACGGGTTCCACGGCCGGCGGGATCAAGGTGATCCGGATGGTGGTCGCCTTCCGCCTGATGCGTTTCCACATCGAGCGCGCCTTCCGGCCCCACCTCGTCCGCCCGATCCGGGTGAACCGGCGGGCCCTCTCCTCCGACGGCCTCCAGGAGATCACCGTGTTCCTCCTCCTCGCCCTCGCGGGCCTGCTAGGGGGCTGCCTGTTGGTGGCCTTCCTCGAGCCGTCGCTCGATCCCTACAGCGCGTTTTCGGCGGTGCTGGCCACGCTCTTCAACACGGGCCCGGGATTCGGGGCGGTGGGGCCGGTCGAATCCTTCCAGGCCCTGCACGAACCGACCAAACTGGTCCTCGGGCTGGCCATGATCCTCGGACGCCTCGAGTTCTTCGCGATCCTCGTCCTCTTCGCCCCCTCCCTCTGGCGCCGCTTCAGCTAGAAATCGCCGGATTTCCCGTTCCCCGTCCTTGCCTTCGCGGGAGTCGGTTCCTCTCCTGCCGGGGATGACACCCATCGAAGCGATCTATCACCGTCGGGCGATCAAGGGATTCGACCCGGACCACACCCTCCCGGCCGAGGACGAGCGCCGCCTCCTCGAGGCCATGATCCAGGCCCCGACGAGTTTCAACATCCAGCACTGGCGCCCGGTGATCCTGCGCGACCCGGACCTGCGGGCCCGTTTCCGCAGCGAGATCGGCAACGACCAGCCCCAGATCACCGACGCTTCCCTCCTCGTGCTCTTCACCGCCGACGTGAAGGCCTGGGAAAAGGAGCCGGAGCGCTACTGGAAGGACGCTCCCACCGAGGTCGCCGAAATGCTGGTGGGCTGGCTCGGGGACTTCCACCAGGACCGGGAGTGGCTGCAGCGCGACGAGGCCCAGCGCTCCATCGGGATCGCCATGGCCACCCTCATGATCGCGGCCCAGGAGCTCGGCTACGACTCCTGCCCGATGATCGGCTTCGACCTGGACGCGGCCGCCGACTGGATCCGGCTCCCCGAGGATCACGTGATCGGGCCGCTCGTCGCGATCGGCAAGCGCACCCAGGAGCCGTGGCCCAAGCCGGGTCAGTTGCCCCTGGAGGAAATCGTGGTGGAGGATCGCTTCCCGGCGTGAGCGAGGATCCTGGCAGGGAAAGCCCACGGATCGAGGTCGTCACCGGGGCGGCCACCGCGGATTTCCTCGCGCCCGCCGCGCGGCTGCGCATCCGGGTCTTCCGGGAGTTTCCCTACCTCTACGACGGCACCCCCGCGTACGAGGAGGAGTACCTGCGGGTCTACCCGCGCGCGGAGGACAGCGTCTTCGTCCTCGCCCGGGCCGGGGAGGACGTTGTCGGGCTGGCCACGGGCCTGCCTCTCGCGGAGGCGGACGAGGAGTTTCGCGCGCCCTTCCGGGAGGCGGGGTTCCCGGTCGGGGAGGTGTTCTATTTTGGCGAATCCGTCCTCGAGCCCGCCTGGAGGGGCTATGGGATCGGCCGCCGCTTCATGGAGGAGCGCATCCGCCACGCGGAGGGGCTCGGCCGCTTCCGTACGGCCGCCTTCTGCGCGGTGGAGCGCCCCGCCGACCATCCCCTGCGGCCCCCGGACTACCGCCCGCTTGACCCCTTTTGGGAGCGCTGCGGGTTCCGCCGGCATCCGGAGCTGCGGGCCACCTATGCCTGGAAGGACGTCGGCGAGCCGGCGGAGACGGACAAGCCGATGGCCTTCTGGCTGCGGCCGCTCCGGTCCCCGGCTTGACCCTTCCGGCCCCCGCCCGTAGCACCCTCCCATGCCGCACGCGATTTGCATGCACGAGCACGGGGGACCGGAGGTCCTCCGTTGGGAGGAGATCGACGCGCGCCCCCTCGAGCGGGGGGAGATCCGGGTCCGCCACGAGGCGGTCGGGCTGAACTACATCGATGTCTACCACCGGACGGGGCTCTACCCCGTCCCCGCCTTGCCCTGTGTCCCCGGCCTGGAGGGGGCGGGCGAAGTGATCGAGCTGGGACCGGAGGTCAACGGGCTGGAGATCGGTGACCGGGTGGCCTACGCCTCTCCCCCGCTGGGCGCCTACGCCGAGGAGCGCACCCTGCCGGCGGACCGCGTGGTGCGCCTGCCGGAGGAAATCCCGGCCGAAACCGCTGCCGCCCTCATGCTCCAGGGCATGACCGCGGAATACCTGATCCGGCGGACCTATCCGTGCCGGGAGGGAGAGACGGTCCTCCTCCACGCCGCCGCCGGCGGGGTCGGCCTGATCGCCTCCCAGTGGTTGCACGCGCTCGGGGTCGAGGTGATCGGGACGGTCGGCTCGCCCGCCAAGGCGGAGCTCGCCCGCGCCCATGGCTGCACCCACACCATCCTCTACCGCGAGGAGGACGTGGTCGCAAAGGTGCGTGACCTCACCGGGGGCCGCGGGGTGCCGGTCGTCTACGACTCGGTCGGGCGGGCCACCTGGGAAGCCTCTCTCGACTGCCTGCGGCCGCGCGGGCTCATGGTCTCCTTCGGCAACGCCTCCGGACCGGTCGAGCCGGTGAACCTCGGCGAGCTCTCCCAGAAGGGCTCCCTCTTCGTCACCCGCCCCACGCTGATGCACTACACGGCGGAGCGCTCCGAACTGGAGGCGAGTGCCGGGGCTCTTTTCGACGTGGTGCGGTCGGGCAAGGTCCACGCCCACATCGGCCAGCGCTTTCCGCTCCGGGAGGCCGCGGCCGCCCACCGAGCGCTCGAGGCCCGGGAAACGGTGGGCAGTACGGTGCTCACGGTGGACCGCTGAGGCCGGCGGGAGTTGCCCGGGCGACCCACCGGCTGCAGGGTGGGAGTCGCATGCCGCGCCGCCGCTTTGTCCTCCTCTCCCACGGGTCCACCGGGGACCTCATCCCCATGATCGAGTGGGGGGCCCGGGCGGTGGCCGAGGGGCATGAGGTGATCCTCCTCGCCGGGGAATACTGGTGGCCGCTCGCCGAGTCCCGTGGGCTCCGCGTGCGCCGCATCCCGCCCTACGGGGGCAAGGAGGAGCACGCCGCGTTCATGCGACGCTTCTCCCCGATCGGGAACAAGCGCCAGCTCCTCGGCAGCATGTACGCGGAGGTCGGTGGCTGGCTCGACCAGATCCTCCCAGTCCTCACCGAGGCGCTCGACGGGGCGGATGCCCTCCTCTGCTCCTCGCTCTTCCCGTTCTACCGGGCGGTTGCCCGGGAGCGGGGGGTCCCCACCGTGGCGGTCCATTTCTGCCCCCACACCTTCGCCAGCGCCGAGGTGCCCGCGGCCGAGATCCCCCCCTTGCCGGGATGGATGCCGTCCGCGCTGCGCCGGGTCTACACCCGCTCCCTCATGGCCCTCGCCGACCGCGTGCTGACCCCGGACCTCAATCGGCGGCTGGGGCGACCGGAACTGGCGATGGACTCCTGGATCCGCCGGCCGGCCGAATTTTCCCTCTACCTTGCCCCGCGCGCGCTGTTCGTTCCCCCCGGGGAAAGCCTCCCGCCCCACGTCGCCTTCACCGGTTTTCTCAGCGGCGGGATGGGGGCCGAGGCCGTGGCGGGGGAGAGCCTCTCCCTGCCGGTGGAGGGCGCTCCCCTCGTGAACTTCGGGAGCGTCCACCACCCGGACCTCCCGGGCCAGTTCGAGGAACTGTACGCGGCCTGGCCTGCGAGCCGTCCCCTCCTCGTCCAGGCGGGATGGCTGGAACCGCCGCTCCCCGCCCCCGGCAGCGGGATCCACCGGATCGGGCCGGCTTCGCACGGCGATCTGCTTCCCCGGGTGTCCGCATTGGTCCACCACGGAGGCGCCGGCACCACGGTGTCTGCCCTCCGGGCGGGCATTCCCCAGGTCATCGTGCCCCACTTCGCGGACCAGGGCTTCTGGGCCCGCACGGTGGAGCGGCTGGGAGTCGGTCGGGCCCTTCCCCGGGCGCGTTGGGGCCGCTCCCTGCCGGGGAGCCTGGAGACTCTCCGGGGCGAGGAGGACCGGGCGGAGCGGGCCGCCGCCCTCGGTGCCGAGCTGCGCGCGGCACCGGACGGCGCGGCCTGTGCCCTCCGCCAGGTGGAGGAGTGGCTGTCCGCGGGAATCCCCGCAGGCCCACCGGCGGCGGCGACCTGAAGGGGGACCAAGGGAGCCCGGGGCTTGCGACTCGCCCCCCGCCCCTGTTCGCTGGCCCCATGACACTGAGGGTCACCCAGTACGGGGAGGAAGTCCTGCGCCAGCCGGGCCGACGGGTCGAGGTCTTCAACGGCGCGCTCCGCGAGCTCGCCCAGTCCATGCGGGCCACCATGAGGGTCGAGGAGGGGATCGGCCTGGCCGCCCAGCAGGTCGGTGAGGCCCTCCACTTCTGCGTGGTCGACCTCGGACCGGCCGCCCGCGAGGAGGGGGAGGTGGAGATGGATGGGCGGCCGGTGCCCGCTTCCCTGCTCCAGCCGCTCTACCTCGCCAACGCCACCGTCGAGCCGGAGCCGGCCGGGGAGATCGCCGCCGAGGAAGGTTGCCTCTCCTTCCCGGGTGTCCGCGGGGAGGTACCCCGCCCGCCGCGCATTCGCGTTTCCTACCAGGACCTCGACGGCGCCCCCCATACCCTTCGCTGCGCCGGCCTCCTCGCCCGCTGCATCCAGCACGAGGTCGATCACTGCAATGGGGTCCTCTTCATCGATCGGATGGATCCCGCCGAACGCACGGCCCTGCGGCCCGCCCTGCGCAAGCTCGAAAAGAAGGCCCGCCGCTCCGCGCTGCGCGAGCCTTCCGCCTGAGACGGTCGCCGGGGACCTTCTCCCGGGGAGGCCTCCGCGGGAACGACCGGGGAGGGGAGGGGCGTGGACGGTGGGCGGGCNCCCGCGGCGCGCCCGGCGCNGGACGGGAGNGAGCGCTTCCGCGCCCGGCGCCGGGCCGATGCGCCCCCTATTCCGGCGGGGTGAAGTTCTCGATGTTGCGCTTCACCTCGGTGAGGAAGGAGGCGGAGCCTGCGCCGTTGATCCAGCGATGGTCGAAGGTGAGGACGAGGCGGACGACTTCCCGGGGTTCGCGGCCTTCCTTGTCGGGGTCGGGTTCGTAGTGGGCGGAACCGACGAAGAGGGTCGCGATGGAGGGGGGGACGACGATGGGGGTGGCGGACTGGACGTCGTACCGACCCATCGTGGAAAGGGAGACGGGGACCCGGGTCTTCGGTTGGAAGCGCCCGTTGCGGGTATCGCTGACCGCCTTGCGGAAGGCCTCGTTGAACTCGTACCAGTCCTTGCGGTTGGCGTCGGGCAGAATGGCGGTGGCGAGCCGGTCGCCGGAGAGGGAGACGGCGATGCCGAGGTCGAAGTCGCCGATCGCCCGGGGCTGCTTGCCCATGAGAAGGGTGTGGGTGAACCCGCGGTGCTTCTTCATGGCCTGCACGAGGCACCAGGAGAGGATCGCCGACGGGCTGGGGGACTTCATGGTGCCGGCCGCGCGGATGGTGTCGCGGGCCTGGCGGAGCTGGGCCCACTTCGCCTTCACCATGATGGTCGCGGGGACGAGTCCCTGCATCTGCTGGATGACTTCCGCGGAGAGGCCGGAGGTGTTGGCGATCTCGCCGTTGTCGGACTCGTACTGGCGGAAGCTGGCGAGGGCCGGGCCGGCAGGGTGGCCGGTCTCGGCGGCATCCGCGCTCGCCTCGGCGGCGGCCGTGTCGAAGGAGCATTCGGCGAGGACTTCGCCCACGGCGACTTCGTCCCCGCTCTCGAACTTCCACCCCTCGAGCCGCCCGCTCTCCGGGGCCTCGATGGGGAAGACGGCCTTGTCGGTCTCCACCTCGCAGAGGGCCTCGTCCGGCTCGAAGCGGTCGCCGGGTTGCTTGAGCAGCTGGAGGAGCCGGGCCCGGGTGATGCCCTCGCCGAGGACGGGCACGGTGATGGTCCCCCGGCTGGGGGCCGCGCTGGCGGGCTCGGCCGGACGGAGNANCGGGCCGGACGCGGTGGCNGNGGGGAAGGGTTCGCTGGCCATGCCCACCGGGCGGACCGCCTGGATCTGTTGGCGCAGGGCGGTGAGGATCTCCTCGGTGGAGGGGAGGGCGGTGTACTCGTAGGTGGGATGATACCCGATGGGGGCGTTGGCCCGGGAAAGGGTCCGGGGGGGAGCCTGCAGGCGCTGCCAGATGTCGGGGGTGCCGATCGTGCGGGCCACGATTTCCTCGCCGATCGAGCCCGGGGCGGTGTCCTCCTGGACGACGAGGAGCCGGCCGGTCTTGCGGACGGAGTCGAGCACGGTGGTCTCGTCCCACGGCACCACGGTGCGCAGGTCGATCAATTCCACGGGACGGTCGTCGCCGAGTTGTTCGATCGCTTCCTCCACGAGCTCGACGCAGTTCCCCCAGGTAACGACGGTGAGCATGTATCCGGTCCGGCGCACCCGGGCCCGGCCGAGGGGAACGGGGGGCAGTTCGGGGGGGATTTTCCGCTCCTCCCAGAGGAGGTGCTTGGGCAGGAGGAGGAGGACGGGATCCGTGGCCTGCTGGGCGCTCCAGAGGAGGCCGGCGGCATCCTCGGGGTTGCTGGGGACGGCCACGGTGAGGCCGGGGAGATTGGCGAAGAGGCCGTCGCTGGAGGAGCTGTGCCAGATGGCGCCGCCCGGAAGGTACGCTCCGTAGGGGGCGTAGATGACCGCGGGACAGGACCAGTCCCCGAAGCTCCGCCAGCGGAGGTTGGCGAGGTTGTTGGCCAGCTGGTTCCAGCCGGGTCCGATGAAGTCGATGAACTGGATCTCGAAGAAGGGTTTCTTCCCGTAGGAGGCGAGGCCGCAGGCGAGGCCGAGAATGGTGGATTCGGCGACGGGGGCGTTCATGGCCCGCTCGGGGTCGAGGGTGGACAGCTCGGCGGTCAGGCGGAAGACCCCGCCCTTCGGGTCGGCGATGTCCTGCCCGTAGAAGAGGCTGTCGCGGTTGCGGCCGAGGACCTCGCGAAAGCTGAGATTGACCGCGTCGAGGAGGCGGGCCTTCTCCCCGAGCTGCACGGGGGGCGGCTCCGCGACGGGGGGGGCCGGGTCGGTCCGGTGGAGGGTGACCTCGGAGGCTTCCGGGTCATCCTCGCGGCGGGCGTCCGCGTAGACCTGGCGCACCCTTTCCCGGGTTTCCTGTTCCCGCGCGGCGTAGGCTTCCTCGTCGAGGAGCCCCTCCGCGAGGAGGCGATCCTTCCAGAGGAGGAGGGGATCCTTGGCCTCCGTCTGGGCGAGGGCTTCCGGGGTGCGGTAGAGACGGTGGTCGTCGGCGCTGGAGTGGCTGGTGGCGCGCTCCACATCGAACCAGAGAAAGGCGGGGCCCTCACCGGAGCGGGCGTGGGCGATGGCGCGCTCTCCCGCGGCGTGGACTTCTTCCACGGAACTGCCGTCGGCACGCACCCACCGGCTCTCGTCGAGGAAGCCGAGGGCAAGGGCGTTCGAGTCCCGGTTCAGGGTGCTGATGGCGATCCCGTTGTCCTCCACGACGAAGACCACCGGGAGTTTCTTCTCGAGCGCGACGAGGGCGGCCTCGAAGAAATCGCCCTGGCGGGAGGAGGCCTCGCCGGTGCTCGCAACCACCACCTGGGGCCGGCTATCGAGCTGGAGGCCCCAGGCGATCCCGCAGGCGGGAAGGAGGTGCGAGCCGATCGGGGACGGGTGCGACCAGATCCCGAGGCGGCGGGAGCTGAAGTGGCCGGGGAGCTGGCGGCCCCCGCTGGAGGAGGAGCGCTTCGCGAAGAAGGAGAGGGCCACCTCCCGGGTGCTCAGGCCCCGGGCGAGAACGAGGGCGCGGTCGCGGTAGTAGGGCGCGAGATAATCCCCCTCCTCGAGGTGGAGGGCGAGGGCGGCCATCGCCTCATGCCCGATCCCCCCGACGTGGAACCAGCCGTGGCCCTGGCGGAGCAGGTTTTGCTCGCGGAGGTCGCCCATGCGACTCTCCAGCATCCAGTCGAGAAGTTGCAGGCGGGTGTTCGCATCGAGACCGCCGGGAGCGGTTGTTGCCGGGGTTGCCATGGTCGGGTGGGAGTCTCGACCCGCGCGGGGGGCGGTTCAAGCGGTTTTGGGAGGGGGCCCGGGGCCGCGGGCGGGGTGGGCTCAGGAATCCTCGGTCGGCGCTCGAAAGCGGGAGGCGATGCGCGCGCGGGATTCCTCGTCGGCCACCGGCTCGAACCAGCCGATGGCGCGCTGGAAGCGGAGGAGGTCCTGGAGAAAGCGGTAGAGCTCGATGGAGGCGGTCTGCCGCTGGACGAGGGCGTTGTTCTGGGCATCGAGCAGGTCGACAATGCTGACGGTGCCCTGCTCGTACTTGTCCTGTACGATGGTGAGATTGGCCTCGGCTCGTTCCGCCGCGATCCGGGAAAGTTCGATGGACCGGCGCGAGCTCTGCAGGGCGGCAAGGGAATCGCTGACTTCGATGGCCTTCTCCTGGCGCAGGCGGGCCTCCTCCCAGGAGATCCGGCGAAGGCCGGCGAGCGCCCCGCGCACCTCGCCCACCCGGCTGAGTCCCTCGAAGAGGGGAAGGCTGGCGGTGAGGCGGACGGTCCAGCTCTCCTTGTCCCGCTCCCGCCCGATGGTGGTGTAGTCGGCGTCGAGGTTGTACCCGTAGTCGGCGCTGGCAGTGAGGTCGGGCACGAAGAAGCTCCGCCTCCGCTCGTTGAGGAGGATCCTTTGGCCCTCCGCGGAGGAGCGCAGCGAGGCCAGCTCCGGGGAGCGGGCCAGCGAAGTGTCAATGCTGGCCCGGCGCAGGGAACGCCAGGACGGTTCGCCCGCCGTGTCCTCTCCCTTCGGGGGGAGGAGGGTGCCGAGACTGGTCCGGAAGACCTCGCTCCCCAGGTCGAGGTCGGTGAGCTCCCATTCGGTGTCCGGGGCGAGCCCGAGGGCCCGGTTCAGCCGGTTGGCGGCGGAGTGGAGGAGGGAGCGCACCCGGAAGAGTTCACTCTCCTGCTGGGCCTCCTCGGACTCGAAACGGAGAACCTCTTCCGGGCCGACGGTGCCCACCTCGTTGCGAATCCGGGCGATCTCGAGGTTTTCCTGGGTAATGCGGAGGTTGTCCTCGGCGATCCGCAGGCTGGAGCGGACGGACAAGTACTCGACGTAGGCGAGCCCGGCGGATGCGAGGACGTCCAACCGGACGGCGTCGTCGGAGGCCCGGGCGGCGGCCTGTTCTTCCCGGCTGGAGCGGAAGGAGGCGAGCTGGCGGTCGTTGAAGAGGATCTGGCTGGCACGGAGGGCGAGATCCGCGGATTCCTTGGGTGCGGAGCCCGCCTGGACGGCCGGGGCTTCCTCGCGGTTGCGGAGATAGGTGACATCGGCCTCCACCTGGGGCAGGAGAGCCCCGCGGGTCTCGGTCACCCGGGCCTCCGCCGCGCGGACGACCTCGCGGCTGATCCGCCGGTCGAAATTGTTCTCCAGCGCGATCTCCATCGCCCGGGTGAGGTCGAGGGAGCCCGGGGAGGATTCCTCCCCGATCCCGGTGGGCCCGGGAGCCGCCCGGGCGGTCAGCGCGAGGAGCAGCAGGCCGAGGCCGAGAAGGTTCCGGGTCGACGGAAGGGAGGAGGCGAGAGCCAGCATAGGATGCGTAGAGACTAGGACCGGGCGGGAACGGGTCAAGGGGCGGCGGCGAACGCTTCCTCCTCGGTGGCGATGGCCTCGTCGAGGAGGGGTTCAATGGATTGGCGAAAGCGAAAGAATCCGGCGCGGGCGTGCGGCCAGAGGAGGCGGTCCCACTGGCGACAGAAGGGAACGACCCGATAGCCGGCCTCCCGGAGCGCCTCCCGGATGCCCGCGACTCCGGGAGCGGTCGGTCCGACGGGTGCATAGGGCAGCCAGATTTCCTCGAGACGAGCGCGTTGGGCCCAGGCGACCGCGTCCTCCGGCCGGGCTGGCCCGAGGTGGTCCGTGGCGGGCCCGGAGGCCGGGAGGGCGTCCGCCAGTGCCTGCCGCCGGTACTCGCGCACCGCGGCCACCTCCGGGACCCGGCTCCCTTCTTCCCGTTCCTCAGGGCGGGCACCGGCGACCGCGGTCCAGGGCGCCTCGGCAGCCCCGTGGGCGAGGAGCCGACCGAGGCCGAGGTCGTCCGTGGTCAGGAGGAGGCCCCGCCGCGGATTTCCGGCGAGGGGCGGTGGTGCGGGCGGGAGGGGGAGGTCCGTGCGGGCGGGCCGCTCCACGCCGGAGGGGGTCGGCGCGTCCTCCACGAGTTGATCGGCGGGATGGAATCTCCCGCGGGTGTAGCGCCGGATGTTCTCGGCGCGGGCGAGGTAGTGCTTGCCGGGCGTTTGCAGCCCGGCCACCCAGCGCCAGCCGAGGGTGTTCGACGCGGCGTCCCCGTCGTAGAGCTCCCGCAGGAAGAGGTCCGCCCCGAGGGTCCACGGCAACCGGAGGGTGAAGATCCAGATGCTCGCGAACCACATGCGGGCGTGGTTGTGCAGGTAGTGGTGCCGCCGCAGCTCCGCGACCCAGGCGTCGAAGCAACCGATCCCGGTCTCCCCGTCGAGGGCCCGGCGGTAGGAGTCATGGTCCTCCCAGTCCCGCGCGTCGCGGTCCCGCGCGTCGAGGTAGTCGGCCCAGACTTGCGGGCGCATCTCCAGCCACCCTTTCCAGTAGGTCCGCCAGACTACCTCCTGCACGAATTTCTCGACGCGGGCATGGGGAAACCGCGCGAGGACGGCGGCGCAAACCTCCGCCTCACTGAGGAGGCGGTGGCGGAGGTAGGGCGAGAGGAGGGAGACGTTCGACCGGTCCTCCGGGCCGCGGTCCTCGTTGCGGGTGCGGGCGTAGGCGGCCGCGTGGGGCAGGAATTCCTGCAGGCGGGCGAGGCCGGCGGATCGTTGGGGAGGGAGGTCCATCCCCGCAGGAGGAAGGCGACGGTGGATCCGGGCAAACGGTCGGGCCGGATTCCGGGAACGGAGAAGCGGTGGCGCGGTCTTGCCGCGGCCGCCCTCCGCTGGCAGTCAGTCCTCATGCGCGCACCTCTCCTCGCCGCACTCCTCCTGCGGGTGGCGGGTCTTCTTCTGGTTGTTTTCGGGCTGGTCCGGCTCGTGGCCGGGGTCGTGGGCTCGTGGGGGCGGATCGACCTGATCTACTGGGAAACCTTCCTCCGCACGGTGGTCCTCCCCCCGGCTCTCTGGGTTCTCGCGGGGCTCCTCCTCGGGCTCCTCGCGAGGCGCGTGGGACGGTGGATCGGCCGTGGCCTGGAGGGGAATTCACCGGAAGCATGAAGCGGCGGCT
>P_2C_Liq_1_UnCtyDRAFT_1000617_pt1 | contig 15035 bp, 11 predicted proteins | sample Pon2CUnioCityCA_2_FD_10234 | JGI IMG/M metagenome (IMG submission 10234)
CGGGGCAGTTTAAAAGAGGTTGGGGTGGTTCCGGACTCTCCCGTGGAGAGTTCCACCTCCGCATTGGGAGGGTCGGACTCGATCACNAGCACGTCCTTAGACCCTCGCGTAACGGTCGCGCAACCGGAGCCAAGGAGACAGGCGGCCGCAAAGACGCAGAGGAGCACAGCGGCAGCGGGGCGGTGGTGAGGTTTCTCCATCATTAGGGGAAGGTTTCATATCCCAACAGGGTTTCAACCCAAAACTGCCGATTGACGCTCTCCCGCTATTTTTTATGCCAAAAGAGTCGTCGCCTTAGGTGATGGATCGACAATCACTGATCCTCCGCCGCCGATCGTTCGTCCAATAGCACCAACGGCTTCCCGAACGCGATGACAGTCCGGAGGGCGCGTCTTCGCAGGACAAGCTCAACGCGGTACTGGGCAAGGAAGCGCTAAGCGAGGCGGAGCGACCCGCGTCTCGCCTCTGCCACGCGCTTACTACCGAACAGATCCGCCGTTGGCGCGAGACCTGTGCGCAGGCCAACGACTACGGGGCTTCCCGAAGCCAGTAGCCAGAATCACCGCAGAGGGCACAGAGAACGCAGAGGGACCGGAGCTGAGAAGAGGCCTCCGAAGATCTTCCCAAAAAACTCTCCGTGCTCTTTGTGTCCTCTGTGGTAAAGAACACCAAGCCCACAAGTGCCTGCGCCCAAGAGGTCGCCGCTCAATCCCCAAACCCATTCTCCGGCACGCTGCCCTCTCGGAGAATCTTGCCTCAATGAACACTCTTATCGTCCTACACGGGGCCAACGGAAAGCTCCTGAGACCGGGCACCGTCCAGACCTTGATGGATACCCTCAGCTTTGCCGACCTCGGAAGCGCTCGCTACCAGACGCGCTCCTACGTCCACACCTACCACCACGCACACCGCCATCGTGCCCTACGTCTCGTGACCCCGGCTGAGAAGCACTCCGGCGAGGACAGGGCGATCCTCCGCCTGCGCAAGGTCCTCTACGAGAACGCCCAGAAACCCCGGCCCGACCGTTGGTTCCGCAAAACCACCCGCAACTGAACCCCCGCCACCTTCACCTACTTCGACCCAACGGAGTCCAGAACCCTTGAAAAAACGCTCAAGAAATCAGCCTGAGTTCCCCGACAACTCACTTGACGGTCACCGCCCCCCTCCGTTCGCACCTTCGGTGTCCCCGAGGCTCAACACCCGATTGATGGCTGTCTAAGGGACTCAGGTCTTTAAGTGTACTGTAAGCCACTACTCATCAAGCAGCCCGGGCAGATTCTCCAGCACAGATATCTTGGGCATCAGCACCGGATCCTTTGCCGCCTAGCCCATACCCGGCGACTTCCCGTACTCCAGCTGCGCCTCAAAGGCTGGCAGGAAGCTTTCCTAGTCCGCCACCTCGGTCGTCCGGTCCAGCGGTACGTCGGATCGCTGCCTGATAGACTCCCGCTCGAAAAGTTTAAAAGCTAGGCTTCAAGAGAGCGCCTATTGATCTGTACCCCAGCCTCCTCGCCCAAACCAAGCCACCGGATACCCCTTTGCTCTCACCGGTAGGGTTGACCGGCGCACCCGAAGGGCCCAAGATTCCCTTTCGAAAAAGATCGACCCGATCCAAGTGCTCGCGATAATTTCCAGATTCGACCTTAAGCCCCCCTTTCACCGTGTATCCCCACAAACCACTCACGCCCCCACTAGCCTTCTCCCACGAATACTCTGATCGGTCCTACTGAGTGCAAAAGCCTTACCCTGTCCAATGCGCCCAAAGGCCATGCGAAAAAACAGAATCTCGAAAAGGTCGCGGAGTTCCCCGATTCTATCTACCCCCATTAGACGAGTCCCTCCCATCTTGTGACTGAGAGCGCAATATGCGACTGCCAGACCTTCAGTTAAAGCTTTCTTACAGGAGCGGCCGCGACAATTTGGTACGAGATTTCCTCGTACCATGCCTCAGCAAGGCGGAAAGCTACAAAAGAGCCGCCGGCTACTTCACAAGCGCAAGCCTAGCCTTGGCGGCTCGAGGGGTCGCGAGTCTAGCTAGCCGAGAAGGTCGGATGCAACTTGTGGTATCCCCTTACCTGACGATTGAAGATGTGGACGCCCTGAGACGTGCGACCTCGGCACCTGAGGAGGTACTTCATGGCGCTGCTCAACGCGACCTGACCACGATCGAAGAACGCATCACAAAAGATCGACTGAACGCTTTGGCTTGGCTTGCCGCCGCCAAGCTACTTACGATTCGAATTGCTATTCGCGTCAACAAAGACGGGCTCCTGCAATCCGGTCTCTACCACGAAAAGGTTGGTATCTTTACAGATGCTGAAGGCAATTCCGTGGCTTTTTCCGGATCCTCGAATGAAACCGCCGGCGGGCTCATTGATAACTTTGAAAGCGTCGATGTATATTGCTCGTGGAAAGATTCGGAAAACCGCGTCAAGGAAAAGATTGACAACTTTGAAGCCCTCTGGAACAACGAAACAAATGGACTTCAAGTCCTGGAATTCACTGAACCTGCATGCGAAATACTCGAACGTTTCCGCGACCCGGAAAAACCTCCCGAGGGATTTGAACTGCACAGAGTCCAGGAATCACAACCGCAACACCCTTTCAAACCACCGTCTTGGTTGTCTTTGTACAAGTATCAAAACGAAGCAATCGATGCTTGGGTCCAAAACGGTGGAAAAGGAATCTTTGCTATGGCGACTGGCTCTGGGAAAACTTTCACTGCCCTGTCTCTCGCAAGCCGTGTATCAAAGAAGAACTCTCCCATGGTACTCATAGTGGTCTGCCCATTCATCAACCTCTGTTATCAGTGGATCGGAGAAATCGCGGCCTTTAATCTCCGTACGATACCCTGTTTCGAAGGCCGCCAGCGGTGGCAAAGTTTGCTCGCCGAGGCCTATCAATCGATCTCGGCTGGTTTGGAAACGGCCGTGGCAATTGTAACCACGAATCGCACCTTCCAATCTTCAGCATTCCAAAATCAACTGCGGGCTCGTGTGACATCACAGCACCACATGCTCATTGCCGACGAGGTCCATAACCTCGGCGCGGCCAAGATCCAAAATTACCTCCCCGACGAAATAAAACTGAGAGTCGGGCTGTCGGCCACTCCAGAACGGAATATGGATCCCGAGGGCACCCAAGCTCTCTTCGACTATTTCGGTACCATCGTTTATGAGTACTCCCTCCAACGCGCAATCGCCGAGGGCCGGCTTTGCCCCTATTACTACCACCCGCACGTTGTCCGGTTGACAGATGATGAGACGATTGAGTACCAAGGGATAACGGAGCAACTTGGCCGCTTGCTCGCGTTCGATAAAGACAGTGAACTCGGTCAAGCCGCTATGAGCCTCCTGATCCGTCGCTCGCGCCTACTGGCCAACGCAGAGAACAAAGTCGACGTGCTCGACAAAGTGCTGGAGAACCTTCCTGAAAAACCGGCGAAGGCCCTTTTCTACTGCGGAGATGGTCGGACCACCGACAAGATCGCCGAAGAAGAGGTGCGCCAGATTGAAGCTGTCGCCCGTCTCTTGGGACAATCCCACGGTCTTCGAGTCAGAAACTTCACCTACCGCGAAAAATCCGAAGAGCGGGAAGAAATCCTCCGTAACCTAGACAGCGGTTATCTCGACGGCGTTGTCGCAATCCGCTGCCTCGATGAGGGCATTGACCTTCCGGATCTCCGCATCGGCTTTATCCTGGCCAGCTCCACCAATCCCCGGCAATTCATTCAACGTCGCGGCCGCCTCCTCAGGCACGCCGAAAACAAGGATTCCGCCATCATTCATGATTTCATCATCGAACCCCCGGACTTCGGAGGATCATTAAGCGATGATGCTTTCAACATGGAACGTCGCTTTTTCAAACGGGAGCTCAGCCGGATCCTTGATTTCTGCAACACGGCTGAGAATGGAGCGGCAGCGCTTCAATCCCTAAAAGATCTCCGCTTGAAGTATAACTCTATTTCCTAATCACCTTTAATCCATAACAATAAAACTAAAATAAAACCAAAAAATCTTCCAAAGCGCATTCCTGCCTTCCTCAAGAAACGTGTAACTATAAAGCGTTCACCCGTCAAAATTTGCCTCAGGTAAAAGGTTCTTAAAGCCGAGTATTGGTGCAAGTCCGTGCCCGAACCTTTACGGAGCCGGCAAATGGAATAAATTTGGAGAATAAAGAAAAAAGCGCCTGATTAAGCATAAGGGAAGCTCTTGACTCTAAATAAGCAGGGCATCACAAGCACTACCACCAGACCTTACATAATCTGACAATCTTTGTATCAAGACATGGAAATCAATTCTAGAACCGAGACCCTAGAGTATACTTTCTCAGGCGTAGACACCCGGTACGCAGTGCCTCACTACCAAAGAAACTACTCTTGGACATATGACCATAGGGCACAGCTTTGGAGTGACATTCTCACAGCGTTCAATTCATCGAGTGAATACTTTTTAGGAAGTATCGTTCTAAATAGGGAGTCGCTGGATGACGAGGGTCATCTTGAAATTGTCGATGGTCAACAGCGTCTAACAACTCTAACAACTCTATTTGCCTCTATACGAGATATCTCAAATTCGTTTATCAATAATCCTTCAAACGTGGCGTTTCGGGCAATTGATTCCAGTAATCTGCCAAGCCGGGAAAGAGCCGAGAGAGCTAAAATTCTTTCGAACAACTTAATCGTACGGTTGGGCGCGCACGATAATTTCTACCTAAAGCTCAACGATAAAGATCAGGGCAGATTTCTTGCAGATGTACAACAGCTCAATGAAGGTCTTCTAACGAAGGAAGGTCAAAAATCATACAAGGCAGAACCGCGGGTTATAAAATCAAAAAAATTCTTCTCTCGTAAAATCGTTGAGACGTTCGTTTCGGAAACAGACGGTTTTGTAGCGCTTGAAAAATTTACTCTATTTTGCATGACAAAGCTTTTATTGCTGCGGATATCTGTAGAAAGCGATACCGATGCTTATCTCCTCTTTGAGACGCTCAACGACCGAGGCTTAGACCTGTCAATTTCGGACTTAGTAAAGAATCGGCTCTTATTGAGCTGCAATGGTGATAACGAAAGAAAAGATCGTACCTTGAAAGGGTGGAATGAACTTATTGAGAAACTCGGGAAATCACGCTTCCAGCCACAAGACTTTCTCCGCTTTTACTGGTGCGCATTTCATACTTCTTGCAGCAAAAAAGAGCTTTACAAAAAAATAAAGGAGAAAATAAATGAGGTTTGTGCGGAAGCTTTGCTGAGAGAGTGGAACGATGCAGCCGATTATTTTTGTGAAATAACAGACAAAGATCTCACTTATCCAAGTTCTTCAGTTCTTCCTCACTCACCGGAAAGCGAATATGTGGAACTTAAGACATTGGGGTACTCGGTGTATCTTCCGCTCTTTTTGAAGCTCAATAGAGAACGACCTCATCTCATTGAGAAAATTGCGCCGGTTTGTCTCTCTTATTTATTTCGGATTATTTCGGTAGGGAGATTCTCTAACGGTCGGGCAGAGAAGCGCTTTAATGAAGCGATCAGTCACCTATCACAAGGGTCCGAGGACGAAGCTATCATCGCTTGCTTTGAACAAGATGAAGAGAGCAGTGACGATCGTTTCAAGACGCGATTGCAGACAATGCGCTTTGATGACAATAAGTTGGCCAAGTACTTCCTAGCAAAAATACATCTTCATGATCTCGGTAGCGGCCATGCTCTAAATAGTGGAGTTCATTTGGAACACATTTTGCCTCAAGCCTCTTCATCCTGGCCCTGGTTTAGATGCGGGGAAAAAGAGCGTGACGATTGGGTCTATAGCATCGGCAACATGACACTGTTAGAAGATATAATTAACAAACAGCTTCAAACAAAACCATTTATCGAAAAAGTACAAAGGTTCAAGCAACGTACTTCGGAGGAGGAAAAGGAACGGACCGCGATTCCCATGAGTTACCAAATTCACGAACAGTATTGCAATGGAAGCACCAAATGGGACCGCTATTGGATTAATCGACGCGCTGAAGATTTTTCGAATAAGGCTCTTTCTGTTTGGCCCCTGAACCTTCAAATACCACAAGCAAATGCCGGCGACCCGGCGACATATGAAGTCGACGATACAAGAAATTGGGAAGTTGATAATTCCGAAAAAATCTAAAAATGCCCGAAACAAACCAAACACCCGGACCGAGTGAGCGAGTGAAGGCGATCTTCCAGAGCGCGAGTAAGGAGCATCAGGACCTGATCCGTGATATACTCAAGGAGGAGCGTGATGTTCAGCACATGACGCGCCGCTCCGAAATTCATACTAAAATTTACGACCATGTGCGTCGTTTGATCAAATGATACTAGAAAGACTTACAATCAAAAATTTTCGCCAGTTTAAGGGCGAACAAGAAGTTATTTTTTCCGATAACCGCGATATGAATGTGACGCTTATCCACGCGGAGAACGGCTTCGGGAAAACAACCCTATTAAACGCTATTCTTTGGGCTCTTTATGGCTACAAAGGTTTGACGCAGGACTTCGAGGGGAAAGACCATCTCATTCACAACGGACAGGCGCATAGCTATCGGAACAAGCCAAATGACTTGGAAGCCATGGTGCACCTGACCTTCAGCCACGATGGGGCGCGCTACATGCTCTCGCGAGCCCTCAACCTCGCTGAACAAAAGTTGGATCCGAAGAAGGACCGTATGAGCTTGGAAATCCTGCGAGATGGGCAAACCTTCAACCTAGACCGCCCCCAACACCGTATCCAAGCCATTATACCAATTGGCATTTCAAAATTTTTATTTTTTAATGGCGAACGGATCGACGAACTGGGGCTGGATAAGAACCGTGGCCAGGTAACGGAGGCAATCCACCAAATGCTTGGTCTCAACCTCCTTCAAAGCACGATTGAGGATCTGAACCATCCAAATGTCCGTGGCAAGTTTCGAAAGGAACTAGCCGACAACACAAGCGACGAGAAGCGCGACTTGATTCAACAGCAAGCGATAGAAGAAAAGAAAAAGGAACAGGCCCAGACAAAATTGGCCACTGCTCAGTCGGAAATCCAAGCCATCGACAATGAGATTATTACTCTCGAAGCGAAGCTGGCGGCCAACAAAGAGACCCATGAGCTGCAAGCAAAACGCGCTCAGTTGCAGCGACAAAAGGACGAATTCAGTGCTCAGGCGGAGGAAGTGGCAAAGCGTCTGGCCAAGATGATCGCCGAAGACGGCTATACCCTCTTCACCACCGATCTACTGGCTAAGGGTAAAGCCATAATGAAGGATCTTCGTTCGAAAAATCAGATCCCCGCCCCGGTGATCGACACCTTTCTCCAGCAGCTTCTTGATGAAGGCACTTGTATTTGCGAACGCTGCCTTGAACCTGGTAGCGATGAATTCGAAGCCGTCAAAAAAAAGCTGTCGGTTGCTCCAAACCAAGATTTCAACAACGCGGTGAGCCAGCTCGACCATGCCGTCGGAATACTCGAGGGGGTAGTCGAGACAACTCGTGAGAACCTTCACCAACTGATCCGAAAACAGGCTGAACTCAGCCAGAGCATCCGCACCATGGAAGGTGAACTAGACGACATCCATCAAAAGGTCGGAAGTAAGGACGACGAAAAAGTCAAAGAACTCGAAGAAAGCCGTAGTGGCAAGACGCTCAAGCGCGATGAAATCACTTCCCGGTGCGGTTCACTGAATAAAGAAATCGAGATCGCGGACGAAGCCATCTCGAAATTACAGAATCAAATTCGAGCAATGGAAGATCAGGAAGACAAAGCAATGCGAGCGCAGCGCCGTGTCGATGCCGTTGAAGAATGTACTCGTGTAGTCAAAGAATTGTTGCAGGCCGAGACGGAGGAGCTACGGCCACTCCTCAACGAGGAAATTTCGGAGCACTTCAGCAAAATCATTGACCGGGACTACCGGGCCGAGCTTTCAGAGGACTTTGATCTGCGCATCCGTAGTTGGATTGGCGATGAGGGTGACGAACGGGTAGAACAGGACGTCGCCCTCAGCACCGGCCAACGCCAAGTCAAACTTTTGGTCTTTATCGCCAGCCTTTTGTCCCTTGCCAAACGACGCTCTGAAATTCCCACCATCTTACGGGGCCTCTCCGGTAGCGAATACCCGCTCGTCACCGATGCTCCCTTTGGTAATATCAGTGTCTTCCGCGAGGGCATAAGCCGTTGGGTCCCCAACCTTGCACCCCAGGTATCCATCTTGCTGACACCGAGCCAATATGACGGCGATGTCGAAAAGGCTTTACGGGAAACTGGACGCGTTGCCAAACGCTACTACCTTGCGTATCATGGGCCGGAAAACACCCTGAGACAAGGGGCGAACGCCACTCTTACCGTTGAGGGTAAAGACTATCAGCAATACTTTAGTGGTAACGAAGAATTTACCGAGATTAAGGAGATTTGACTGATGACACGATAGGTATGGAAGCAAAAGTAGCGCTTTCACATCTACGAGGTAGATCCTACCTTAAAGATAGCCTTCAAATAATTACAGGGGGCGACCGGTTTTCATTCGACACCCCTTACCCCGAACACGTCGTCGACATTCAAAGCGAGAGAGATCTCTCGAACAGCCCAAGATAAGATAGCATTGCTCCAATTATATTAAAAATGAACGAAGAAAAGGGCCATGAGCCCACTAATGAGAAAAATTTAAGTTCTATGACTAAGACAAAAGGGCCTAGACGCATCATGCGCTCGAAAGACAAATCTGAAATCATTGAGGATCTCATGCATGATAATGTAGGGATTTTTAGGGAAATATGGCGACTCCTTCTTTTCGCGGCCCAAGTGGGTGCTAAAAACAATCGCCGAGAACCCCTAAAGGCGCCCGATTCCGGTAGTAGCATCCGCCAAGATATATTTGGCAATTGTAATGCCTGGCCGGGGATTCTATATATTTTGAGCCTCGCTGAAACTGAAGATGCGACCCTGCTTGCTGGCGATAGCGAAGGTGACAACAAGAGGATCACGCTTTTCGAGGAGTATGCGAATGGAGGCTTAGCTGTTCTGCAGGAATATTTTAAGGCTCATACTCTGAACACCGAAAGTCTAATTTCTTACATCCAACTCAATGCAATGTCACATGAGGAGGTAAGCAAACGAGAAATCGACCTGACAATCTAAATTTCTGGGTCCGTAATAAATTCCATATACATAGGCAAGTTCTTTACATTCTGGAGACTGCTAATTCCTCTCTCTATGTGCGCTCTAAAATAGCTGGAAATAGCCATTTTTTCGTTAATATCTACCCCGTCAAGAATCGCTCTGATGAGAGTTGTGGAAGTAAGTTCGTCGCCTATTTCTCCAGCGAAGGTTTTCCATTCAATCTCGATAGCTGAATCCCAACCTTTTTCAAGTATCGGAGGAACGCTCTTATTGTTAAGTGACCTACAAAGAGCGGCTCGAGTTATATCATTCCATCTTTCTAATCCGGTGCGACGCTTGATTGTCATGAGAATGTCGCGCCCCTGTCTACTAATACGAACAGTTTCAACAGGTGGTTTCATCGGTTTTCAAAGTATCCAGGTTTCATTTCTGTTCGACCGGCTTTTTCATTGTGATCAATGAGATAATGCCGAGCCACAGCGGGCTTCAGCTTTTTATGGTAGTCGTTAACGATCTCTTCGTCGGTGGAGAGGAGGAGCACCTGATGGGATGCCTGCGGGAAGTAGCGCTCGACGAGGTGCGCACGGTGGGTGGAATCCAGTCGGCCCAAGGGTGTATCGATCACCGTTGGAATGGGCCGCCCCGAAGCCCGTGCAAGTCCCCAGAGCATCGCTGTCGCTAGTAGCTGCCGCTCCCCTGCCGAGAGCCGGTCGAATGGGAGAAGCTCACCCCGTCGATCACGCAGGCTGACTTCGAAGCTCTCGGGATGAATTGTCATGTCGTGCACAAGGTCCGCCTTGCGAAGGAGTTTATGGAAAGATTCCAGCATCAGGGCCTCAATGTTCGCTACATGGCGAGCGATCACCCTGGTGCGGAAGCGGTTAAGGGTCTCTCTCACTCGTTTGGAATGCTTGAGCATCCGCTGACGGTCGTCCTCGGCGATGCGGGCCGCGTGGTCCTCCTCGCCAAAGCGCTCCAACTTTCGGGTGGCTTCATCGCGTTGGCGCTTAAGCGCCTCGATTCGCACATCCATCGCCTCGATTTCGGCCATTTTGGCAGCGTGCGCCTTGCTTGCGGCTTCCATCTCCGTTTGGTAGGTCGCAATCGCATCTGCCTCTGGCACCCGGCCCAACTCGGACTCAATACGGGCGATTTTTTCGTCCAGCTGTCGAATCTTGGCGATTCCCGCCTGACTCGCCTCGTACGCTTGCGGCAGCACCCGCCCACGCAAGTGCGCGATATGCGGGGCAAGATGCGGGTCGGCATCGAGGATGGGCTCCAGGTTCGCTTTCTGTTGCCGCGTGCTACGGTCTTCGCTGAAGGCCTGACGCACCTTTTCGAGGGAATCCGGATCGACCTTGGCAGTCTTTAGTTCCATCAGTAACTGCTCATCGCGATCGATCAAGGCGTCCATAAGAAGCCGATTTTGGCGAATATCGCTGTCGGTTCGCACCTGAGGCTCAACCTGATCCAGAAGATCCTCGACCAACCGCAGCGGCAAGGGTCCGGCCGCGAGATTTCGCAAACTCTCCTCGGCTTCGGCCTTGGCGCGTTCCAGCTGTTGCAGCTCCCCCTCCAATTCTTTCCGCTGCATGAAGATGTCCCCCCCTTCGGCCTTAAAGCGATCTTCTTTCGTCTTGGCTTCCCGGGCGAGTCGCCCGGCCTCGTTGGTCAACCGACCGCGCTCCAGAGCGATCTGTTCCAACTGGTTGTCAAACTCATGTAGCTCCTTCTCGGCCTGTTTGAGCTTTTTAGCCGCTTCGGCGTCGAGTGCCCCGGCTTTTTTCCGCCGCTCAAAGGTCTTCAGATCCCCCTCCAGGCGGTCGACCAAGTTCAGTCCCAGTAAGGAGCGAATCGCCGTGCCCAGAATTTGGGCGGCATTGCTGCCCTCGGCCAGCTCCTTGATCTGCTCCCCGTCAAAGAAGAAGAGGTTGGAGATCGCCACCGGGAGGTAGGCCTCGACCACTTCATCCCAGTGCTCGGTCAGGACGGGGTCGGACTTACCATCGCGTGAGACATGCACCGACTCTTCAATCCCTCGCAGGCCTTCCCGCCAGTTCCGCACCAGCTCGAAGTAATGGGTGTGGCCTTCCATCATGCGACGAAAACGGAGCGTAATCGAGGCTCCCTCACTTGGATCGCCACCCCGGTGGATGCACTCGCGAAGGTAGGCGTCATAGGCCATCCGCCCCGCCCGATTCGAGACTTTTGCCTTGGGACCGTAGAGCACCAGCAGGAGCGCATCCAGTAAAGTGGTCTTGCCCCCGCCGTTCATTCCGCCGAAGAGCACAACCGGCTGCTCCTCACCCGGAGTGAGTTCCGCTTCGTTGACGCCTCCGTAAGCACCGAAATTTTCGAGTCGGATGGAATCCAAAATCATATCTGTGCTATTTCACCGTTCACCGAACCCGAAGGCGAACCTTCGGAATCCTCGGCCACGAGATTCATGTCCTTGATTTCATTTTCGCGGCGCTTTCTCGCGGCGGCTATCTGATTGGCTCGATTCACAGCGTCTTCTTCGTTCTCGTAAAAGTGCTTCTTGAAGGTTTTTTCCAGCTGTTGAAAAAGGCCGGCACGCCGGGCCGAACTCTGCTGCTGCCGCGTGGTCGAGAGTAACTCCCGGGTCAACTCGTAGTGCAGGCGGTCTCCCCCGCAAAGTTCCTGGAGTTCACTCATCTCGGCCGATCCCAGCACCATATCGTCATCGAGCGACTCGCCCGGATAAGGCTGCCCTGTCTCTTCTTCATAAATGCCCGGTAGCAAATCCTCCACCTCGTGCTTGTCCACCACCCAGATCCGGCGAATTTCGCGCAGCTCCTCCGGAGTGATTAGCTCGATACCGCGAACATCCTCCGGACCCTCCTCCCGAATGTAACTCTGGGCCGAAAGCAACTTCCGAAGCCAAGCTTCGCGGGACTTCTGGGTGTAGGGGCCAGGTACCGTCCTGCCATTAGACATTACTTGGACCGATCCGGTCATCCGGCGGAAGTCCCGTAAATGCCGATCCGTGTTTTCCGAATCCCCAGAGGGGTTCCCAATTCGGAAATCCAAGGCGTTACGAAGATCGAGAAGGGGCATCATCCAGTCCTTCTCGGCGTCATTTTGGATCATGGCCGTCATCGATTTATCTTTTTCGACCAACGTGCAAACCCAGCAGCCGAAGCGTGAATCGCCGCAACTTGGTGTCGATGAATCTACGACTAAAGGACACTCTCCGTCGGCAGATGCCCCGGCATACATGCCTAGTAGATCTCTATTGTTATATCCCCAAGGATTGGCAGTCTGCATAAGAAAGAACCAAACGTCGTCATTCGTCCAATTTTCGACAGGTGTATATACAAGCGACCCAGGAAGAGATGAATTGGGGCTCAATCTGTCGCGAACTCTTCCTTTCTCGTGCTCTGTCATGTTAGCTGCTCGCCTCGTACTCTCGGCCTTTCTTGTTCCTAAAACTAATATCGCTTCGCCGCTCGACTTAACGATTCCATTAATAAAAGCATTTGAGGGGTTTATTTTGAGACGCTCTGTGCACCAGCGGAATTTGTGGCGGGGAGCTGGATAACCGCGACCGATTAAGTTAACCCAAAAAGAATCGGATGTTTTTGGTGTCAGGCGATGGGGGATAATCGGCATATTACTTTCTTTTGCAGTTTCCCTCATGACTTCGAGAGATTTTGCAACCCAAGCCGCAACAATTGGATTCTCGACCATCGTATCGGTCGAAATCACGTGAACCGTTTTCTTCCTCGCCTCGACCGGGAGTTCAGCGAGTGCCGACCAAATCAATTGAAGCACTGCCGTCGAATCTTTCCCTCCAGAGTAGCCTACAATCCAGGGAACCTCATCAGCTAAGTAAAGCTCGCGTATCTCCTCGGCGAGAGTGGATATAGTTTGGTTAAAGCCAAGTTCATCGAACGCGGAGCGGTGGTGGGATTCAATGGGCCTTTCTTCTTTATTCTGTGGCATGGTCATTTAGAGTCGTCCTTTATTGTATGCGTCCTCGATTCGTGCTTCCTCCTCGTCAAGAGGCAGCCCAAGGACCTTCTTGATAATATTAACTGTCAGGGTAACGTTCGTTCCGGCCTTGGAGATTCTACCTCCGACCATCGCTCGTCCCTCCCAGAGAGTGGCATTTCCGCGCGACCAGTCGATTTCTCCGAGGCGTTCGAGGCGCTCATGCCATCCGCGGGGGTGCTCCTTCAAAAGGGCATTGCCCGCGCTTGCGAGCGCTTGGAGAGCGATCCCGTGCGGGTGGACATAGGACTCCCGGACCTCACTGGAGAGGAGTAGCCCGTCGCGCACTTGAACCCAAGCTGGAAACTGGTCTGCGACGACGTGCCAGTAGCCCCGAACTAGGTCGGCATCTTGTCCGAGTTCGCCCGTCGCAAAACCTTGAATGAGTTCGGCGCACGCATTGTGAAAGGCGGAGAGCGTAAAAAGTTTGCGCGATCGCTTAGCGAGGGAAGACCGCTCCATATCGACGATTTCGCGGAAAATCTCGGACTTCATCACGACCAACTTTGCGAGCTTTGCTTTTTCATTGCGATGGTCGTAGAGCAGGCCCAAGGAGCGGCTTGGTCGAATCGCGTAACGGTTGAGGTCGGCAAACATCTGTTGGCAACGCTCCAGCCCGATATCGAGGAAAAACACCACAGCGATGGTTTCGTACGCTAGTTCCGGGCGCTGCTCCAGTGCCTCGATGATAGCCGCTCGCCGGTGCTGGCCGTCATTGATGATGAATTTGGCCTCCATCGGCACCTGGAGCATTCCGAGCTTCTCTTGTCCGTTTATCGGATTGAAAAGGACCTCCGAGTCGATCGATACAGTGAGAGCGGAGAAGACGTAGTCGTTCGGATTGTCCAAAATATAGCCCTCGATCTCGGGAATCCGGTTCCGGTTTAGGATTCGCTGCGCCCGCAATTCCGCCGGCAACTCATCCTCGTCAAAGATCGAAATCTGCCGAAGCATCCGTAGGGTCCACATCGCGACGTAGTATTCGCGTCCCGCCTGAAGGCCTCGGATCACGGGAAAGCTGATGACGGGCTCAGTCTCCATGCAGGAATCGGGTTTGGCATCGCAGGCGCTGGCACCCCGAGCCGTCGCTACCGTCGCTGACCCAGAAATCTACCCGGGGGAGGATCTGGCGGTAGAACTGAAGCTCCGTGTGTGTTGGAATCGCGCTCATCCTCGGAAATTCGGGTTGCCAAGCCATTTGTCTGCCATTCATGGTGAGATCCACGACCAGTCTGTCAAAAGAAAAACATACATTTGGAAAAATTTTCATGCCTTGCCCAGTTTATCTCGATTGCAACGCGACAACGCCGGTGGACGACGCTGTCCGCAAGGTCCTACTTCGTTACCTAACCGAAGATTTCGGCAACGAGGGGAGCCGGACCCACGAGTACGGCGCCCGGGCGAAGCAGGCTGTCCAGCGGGCTCGCGACCAGGTGGCGACGGTGGTGGCGGCCGCGCGGGACGAGGTCATTTTCACGAGTGGTGCGACTGAGTCGAACAACCTGGCCATTCTCGGGCTCGCCGAGGAGGGCGAACGCAGCGGGAGGCGGCACGTGGTCACTACCCGACTGGAGCACAAGGCAGTGCTGGAACCCATCGAATACCTAGCCGAGCAAGGCTTTGAAGTGACCTACCTCGATATCGCCGCCAGCGGCCGGGTAGACCCGGAAGCCCTGGCGAATGTTCTCCGGGAGGACACCCTATTGTTCTCGTTGATGCAGGCGAACAACGAGACAGGGATTCGCCAGCCGATTCTCGAGGTTGCGGAGGTATTGAGAGAACACAACGCTTACTTCCATTGTGATGCCGCCCAGGGATTTGGCAAGGATCTCGAAGAACTCCGCCATCCTCGAATCGACTTGATCAGTGTCAGCGGCCACAAGATCTACGGACCGAAGGGGATCGGGG
>P_2C_Liq_1_UnCtyDRAFT_1000618_pt1 | contig 15022 bp, 16 predicted proteins | sample Pon2CUnioCityCA_2_FD_10234 | JGI IMG/M metagenome (IMG submission 10234)
TTTAAATTCTCTTATTATAGAGTATTTAAACCATTTATTTGAATTTTACCATAAAATTCTGAACGTACCATTTTCTTAGCATAACGAGTTAACAGACCTTTTCTTGGTGTGAAAGTATCTGGATCGTATACTAATGGAGTCATAATTAATGGAATATATGGAGCAAATACAGCACCACTTTCTAAGAACTGAGTTCCTCTAAATCCTAATAAGATTTGGTTTTCAGTCATGTAAGGGTTTTTGTATACTTTGATTTTTCCACCACCTAAAGCTCCTACTTTTTGTACACCAAAAGCGTAGTTAGCTTTATCTACTTGACCATCTACGTCTCCTGCAAATCCAGGAATTGATTCGATGATTGTAGATACTGCTGGAGATAATACCATAAAGTTAGCACCACCTCTTAAGGTTCTTTGGTGAATTATGTTCGATAATTTTTGGATTTTAGTTCCTAAAGTTTGGAACCATTGTCCTTGTGAATTATAGAAACCTAAATCTGAGATAGTTCCATCTCCACCTCCGGTAATTGATCTATTATTTACAGCAGACCATACTTCAGTTCCTGCAGAAGCATTTTCCATTAACATATCTAAGATTTCTAAATCGATTTCTAATGAAATATATTCAGATAAAATAGAAGTTAATTCAGCTTCAGCATCCAAGTTTTGGTATGCATTAAGATCTTGTGCGAACTCAGGAGTCCATACAGCCTTTAACTTTCTTGTTTTAGCAACGATTGCAGATGATTTCATCTGTACGTTGATTTCTGGAATGGTAATATTTTGGTTAGCAGCGTTTAATGCTGTGTTACCATCTTCAAAGTCTCCTCTGTTTTTATCAGTAGGTTGTAATTGGTAAGTTACATCGATATTTCCACCTGCTGTTATACTTGCTTCAGGTACAATAAAGTAGATGTTTGTAGCATCTTCTTTTGTAAATGCTGGTAAGTTAACTGGTGTTGCAGATCCTGATGTTACAGAGAAACCTCTAATACCATCCTCATCTAATCCTGGTAATTCAGTTTTAGGAACTGTAAATTTAATTAATTCACCTGCTACTGCAGAAGCTGAATAAACTGAATCAAAGTTTGCATCTGACCAAGTAGCAGAAGCTGAAGTATGTGTTACAGCAACTGAGGCAGTGTTGTTGATTGAGTAACCAAATCTTCCTGCACCGTATAAACCACCTTCAGTTCCGTTTGAAGCAAAACCTTCTACGTCACCATATAATGATTTTCCTGCTGAGAATGGAGCTTTATCGTTACCATATTGGAAATCTAAGTAAAATACTAGACCTGATGGTAAGTTCATTGGTTGAACTGATACGAATTCTTGGGCTGCTATTTGACCAAATACTTTACGTACTAATGGTAAAGCTACACCGGCCCATTGTTCACCTTGTCCTGCAGTAAATGTACCAGCTGAACCAGCACCACCACCTGTTTGAGATGACTCAACTACTAATTGCTTAGCTTGGTTCTCTAACATAAGACCCATATTTGTCTTATTGGTACCTTTTAGTCCCTCTAAAAGTCCTGTTTTTTCCCACTTTCCAGCTAATCTGGCTGCATCACTCTGTACTGAGTGGTATGGGTTTGCACTTTCTAATAATGATTGTAAACTCATTGTGTTTGTTTTTATTTTATTATTTTATAATACCTGCTAGTTTCTGCATTCTTAAAAAAGAAGCATTTTCTATAATAGGCTGTTTTTTATTTGTAGGAATAGAACCTACCATTTTAGAAGCTCTACCTTTTACTTCATTAATTCTAGTAGCACCTATGGTTTTAGATGATATACCTTCATTTAATGTTTCATAAACGATTTTAGCTTCTTTTACTGTTGATACTTTATCAAAAGCTTTTAACACTTTAATTTTCTTAGCCTCTGTTAAGTTTTTGGCTTTAAAAATCTTATTAGTGTAAAGTAATTTAGCATTTAATAAATTAACTTCTTGAAGTTCTTTTTTAAGTTCTGCAACTTCTTCAAGTTCATCTTTTACTGAGGTTGTTTCATCTAAGTCTTCAACTTCTTCCATGATTTCTTCTTCAGTTTCATCTTCCATGTCTATATCCATTTCACCATCGATATCCAACTCTTCGTCTTCTTCTTCTGATTCTATTTCATCTCCAGGTTCTAATTCTCCAGCTTCAACCATGTCTTTAATTACATCTTCGATGAAAGATTTAAGATCATCTTCAGTCATGTCTTCTAAATCAACTTCTTCTTCTTCTGTTTCTTCGTCTTCAACTTCTTCGTCTTCAGCTTCATCAGCTTCTTCCTCGTCTACCTCGTTTACTTCTTCAGAATCATCTATATCTTCAGATTCGTTTACTTCAGTTTTTTCTTCGTCTCCCTCTAGTTCAGCTAATAGTTCGTCAAGATCTAATTCTTCATCAATTTCATCTTCCTCTTGGATAGTAGTTTGTCCTACTTTTCTTGGGGTAGCGTCTATTGATTCTCCATTTTTCTTGTCAAAACTAGGAGCATCCATTTCTTCAAGCTCTTCTTCTTCATCGTCTCTATCCATTTCTTCTAACTTAGCAGAAAGCATAGATTTTAAATGAGGTGTAAAGGCTTCTTCTAAAGCAGCTTTAGCGTTTGCAATGGCAGTTTCTTTTACAGCTTTAGCATCGGCAATTGCTTCTTTTAACAAATCTCTGTTTGTTGGCATAATCGCAAAATTTTTTTGTTTGTGAAATACGGTTATTAAGGAACCGCAATAGGAATTATTTTTATTCTCACATCATATAAGGAATGATGTATTGTGATTATACATATGTAGGAATATTTCAAAAATAAGAAACCCCTACATTTCTGTAGGGGTCGGTCAAAGGATACTATCCTAAGAGGGGTTATAGTATATTTAATTAAATAAGTTAAAGAGAATTAATTAAATTAATCAATTCTAATAAATTATCCATTATTTCTTTTTCTTTATATTTATTGGGTTCGATTGACATTAAATAATTTTGAGACATCCAATCATCTATAGTTTCTTTATATATTTTACGTAAACCTAATAGTATTTCTTTATCTAAATTTTTATTATTTCTTAATTCTACAATTTTAGAATCTATGTAATTAAGTAAATCTAGGATAGATTCATTGTCTTCATTTAACACCATATCCTTTTTTTAATAAAAGAAATTTAAAATCCTTAATATTTTGATTTAGGTTTTTAGAATATTGTTTATACCACATTTGTGCATTATATTCTTCTTCAGTAATTAATCCTGCAAGTTTTTGCATATGGAGGTATTCTTCAACCATGTTGTTATCTTTTAGGTTGATATCTTGGAAGTCCTTCTTTAATTTTTTCTAATTGTTTATAACTAGAAGTAAATAATCTTTTTAAAGAAGAATTAGTTTTATAATATTCACTAAAAAATTTAAGTAAATCTACTAAAGTATCATCTTTTAAAACTTGGTTTAATTCTTCTTTTTTTCTCTTATGAGTAATAGGATTATCTTCCTTAAGTAGTTTTCCTTCAGCTAAGTATTTTTTTAAATCGAAATTGTCCATTGTTTTTGTTTTTGTTTTTGTTTTTGTTTTTGTTATATTAAAGAACATGAACCTTTTGAACAAAGGATCTCATATATTATATTATTTACTTTTGTGTAATCGTAGGTTTTAATATGTTTCCCTTCGGTTAATTTAGTCATATAGGAACCTGGGTTTGAGGGTGTGGAAACGAAATCCCAACATAGTAATTCAAAATCATCTTGGACTTCCATCACGTTTCCATTTTCTTCTAATGAACCCATACCACGTGAAGAAACACCTACTGTTACTCCTGCTTTAATAAGTTCTTTAAGAATATTTCCTGAAGGGGTAGGTAATATTTCTATTTTACCCATTACATTATCTCCATCCCACCAATGTTCTGTTATTAAGTGAGAAACATTTTTTAAGTTAATTACTTGAGATTCAGGGTGGTCTAACTCACCCATTGCACGTCTTTGTTGGATAGATTCAGCATATTTATCCATTTCACGTTCCCATAAATCTCTAGAATAATAGCGACCATTACCATTTTTAACTTCGGCAGTAGCTAGAATACCAGAAACTATTAAGTTACCATTCTCCTTGTTAACATTTTCAGTTAACATAGAGTTTATGGGTTTAAAATGATTAGTTTCTATTAATAATTTTTTCATTATCTATTTTCTAAATAAGCATTAAAATCATCCAATAAGTCTTCTAAACTTAAATCAGTATAACCTTCAGGTTCAAAGTAACTTTCAGTATCAATAACGTAATCATCTATTTCTTCAGGAGAACCTAATGATTTAGAAGTTAAAATTGATTTTAAAAGGTTAGTATTTAGACCTCCATTACTATTTGTAAAGGTAAATGGACCATTATCTTCTGTTATTGAATTTTCATTAACTCCCCCATCTACAACTTCGGTTTTAGTATAAGATTTACCACACATTTTTTCGTATAGTTTTTCCATNTTCATCTTTCTTTTCTCTAAGAGTTTTATTTCTCTTTCCATNCCTTTGATGGCTTTTTTATCTACTAATTCTGCTAGATTTTCATCTTCAGAAATCATGGATAAACGTTGAGTTTTAGATTCAATCATTTCAGAGATGGTTTCAATTTTAGCTTCTAAGGCAACAATTTGACTTTGTTTGTCTATGTCTGCTAACTTTGAATCTACAGAGTCTTTTTTGGGTTTTTTAGCTTCTGTTATATTTCTTTTATTTTCCTTTTTAAGGAAGTTTTTCCAAGTGTCGTTCATTTTATTTTCATTTTTAAGTAAAGCCTCTTTAACCATTTTCTTTAACTTATCTGAGTATCCTGATTCTTTATGTTTTCCTGATACTTCTTCCATTTCTGGTTCTTCATATCCTATCCCGTCAACACCAAAAGCAGCATTTTTAAGGTAATATTGACCATCTTTTTCTAGGTTTTTAGAAACTATTTTGCGAATTTCTTCTAAATCTTTATCAGGATTTTGTTTTGCCTCAAAATAAATACCATTAAGTACTTCTTGACCTATTTGGTTATCTAAGTTTGATTTGTCTTCAGAATCGAATGAGTTAGAGTTATTATCTTCAACTTCTTTAGTAGTTTTTTTCTCTACGGCTTTATTTTCTTTAACTAATTTTGAATTTAATTCTTTTGCTTTATTTTCAGCTTCTTCTCTATTTTTAAACCTATAAGTCCCTGTTATACTCTTATTAGTAGTTTTTGAACCAGATCTAACTTCATTTTTACCTGTATCTCTATTTTTGACCAGATAATATATTTGGGAGGATTCAGATAAGAAATTAGCAAACTTAAGTTCAAAATTTTGTTTTGGAGAAGCTCCCATTTGATTTATAGGTTGCAAGTCAACATAATTTTCTGTAATAACACCTCTCCTTTTCAAAGCACTTGATGCTTCATTAAAACCCATTGGGTTGGTTAGGATGTTAGGAAATTGTTTTTTGGCTTCAGTAAGAAAGATATGTTTAGATCCTTTTCCTTTTTTGATTAAATTATATTGTTCTTGAATTGTTTTCATTTTATTATTTTAGTAATGTTTCTATATCGTTAAAGTACTCAGTGATTAAATCAGTTCCTACTACTACTTCATAACTATCAGGATTTTCTCTATAATATCGATTTGTTTTGAGTTTTCCTTGTCTTAATAATTTTTTTATATTTTCTAAACGTAGTTCTAAATTATCAAATACTTCAATTCTAGATTTCTGCCATTTATCTTTTTCATCTACTTCTTCTTTAATTTCTTTTTGTTTTTTAGGAAGTTTAAAAGCATATTTAGTTAAATACCCACCAGCTCCTCCTGATGTAGACGTTTCATCGATTTCTTGACTGTCCAACCATTGTTTAAAATCAACGATGAAATCTTGAGAATATTCAAAATCAATGTTATTTTCTTTACAATGTTTTATATAATTATCTATTTGGTCGGGGGTACCATATTTTTCTAAAATACTAATAATTTCCCCCCAATCATCCCCTAAGGACATATGGTGAGATAAATTATTTTCTTTAAGTTTGTATTTATATTTCATTAGAAATTTTTATTTCATTTACTAATTCATAATATTGTAATAAATCAACTAAGTTATCAGTATTGATTTTAGTATTTTTAGAAATTTCAGTTAACATTTTTGATATTTCTATTACTTTAATTTTAACTGAGTTGTTTTTTATTTTTTTAGATTCTTCAATCAATGAAGATTTTAAATTTTTAATTTTAGTATTATAAAAGTTTCTTAAACCTGGGGTAGAATCTACAGAGTTTATAAATTCTTTTAGGATTTGTTTTTGGTCAGTTGATAAATTATCGTGTTTAGTGTTGAATTTTTCTAATAATACCTTATAAGTTAATATTCTTAAATCTTTATCATAACCTTGGAATTCCGTTAAAACATCTTCACTAAGATTTTTATCATCTATTTCTTGTTTAGTTAAATATTCTAAGAGGGTTATTTTGTTTTCTATGATTTGGTTTGAAGAGGGAGTAGTATTAGAATTATAACCTTCTATTAAGGTATATAAAGAAGCTAATTCTTTATAATTTTTAATTTTAGAACCGAAAAATATGTCTATATCATAATGATTTTTAATCTCATTAATTAAATTATATTTTTGTTTTCTTAAAGAGGTACGATTAAAGTTTTTAGAGGATTCTAATATAGTACTAATAACCATATTAGCCCTCCCTTCATTTAACACTTTGGATTTTAAGATAGATTCGTATAATTTATATTCCCTACCTAGAGAGGTTTTTACAAAATATTTTTTTAAAATATCTATAGCGGGTGAATCTTCCCCTTTTAGAGTATCTGCTGTGATTTGACGTACTAATAGTTCAAAAAGAATACCAGTGTTTTTAAACTTGCTATGTCTTATTTTCATTAAAAATATATTTATTTATAAATATGGTAAAATTTTTACTGCTTTAATTGATTTTCGTCTAAAAGCGAACTCTCTTGGTTTTCTTGTTCAAAAATCAACATTTTTTTATTTAAATTTTTAAACATTGACTTGTTCTTTAAGAAAGAAATTTTAGAACTTTCTAAAGCTAGTCCCGATTTATTAGTATCTGTTCTTCCTGTGTTTGAATCATTTTTATCCGTATCCTTCATACGTTTAACACCTAATGGATCTTTTCCAAAATTACTGTTCTGGGTTCCATGTTTTGAAATAGAATCTTGTGGGCGACCCAAATCATTATCTGTGTTATAACCATCTGGTACATTTGCCGGGTCAGAAGAAGTTCTTCCTTTACCATATAGTGAGGCTAAATCGTGGGGTGTACCATAAGATTCACCGGTTTCAACAGGATCATTACCTTCATTTTCTATTTGAGCATTTCTAAATTTACGTTTAGAATCTTCACGAATCAAATCTCTATATTCATCATATTGGTCTTCTGATAAATGGAATATGTTATCATATATCCAATCTGTAGGAAGTAAATTGTTTTCTAGTAAAGATGTAGCTAATTCAGTTTTGGATTTCATTAATTCAATTTTCTCCTGTTCAAAGATAATTGAAGGGGTTTGCATGGATAATTCAAAATTGGTTAGAGCTTCATCTCTAAGTCCTTGAGAATATAGGTGAACTAAGGCTATTTTATTTAATTCAGACACTATTATTCTTTGTAATCTTTCTATTGTGCGAGCAAATCTGATGTCTTCGGCTGCTAGAGTGGCTTTACCCTCTATATTTTCATCATATCCTAAAAAGGCTTTAGGTATTTTAAGGGCAGCAAATAGTTTATCTCTTAAATATTCAACATCTTGAATACCATCATAATCTAAACCTTTAGTTGTATCAATACGAGTAGTTTGATCATTCCCACGAACCGGTATATAAAAATCCTCCATCATATTTTGCATATTATATTTCAAATTATAATCCCCTGTTTTATTGTCTTGGAGAGGGGTACGTTTCATTTTTGAAATAGTTTTTTGCATAAAAGCATCAACTTCATTTGGTGGTATTGATCCTACATTCATGTAAAAAATACGTTTTTCTGGGGCACGTGCTATTCTGTGGATTAACATGGCATCCTCCATTAAAGTATATTGTTTAAATAATTTACGTGCTGGTTCTATATAAGATCTTCCATAAGGTAAATAATTGGTATCTCCAATTAACCTAAAATGAGCCATTTCATAATTATCAAAATAAATACCATTAGCATTATCATGTTGGTGGGGTGTACTATACATCCCTGAACTTGGGTTTAACATACCATCAGGAGCGTATCTAAATCTTATTTCTGATGGGTTTTCAGGATTAAAACCCTCTTGTCTTTCTATGTGGTAAGCGGTATAAGGAATAACATTATAAACTCCATATTCTTCTGCAATTTCTAGTTTTAGAAAAAAATCACCATATTTTGACATTTGGCGAACCCAAGCCCACAAATTAAATTCAATATTTAAAACGTCATAAAATAAATTATAAAGTATTTTTTGTGTATTTTCATTAGAAGAACGTATTGATAATATCTCACCCATATCATTCTTCAAAGTAGATTCATCCGCAATAATATCTAAGGCAGAAGCAATAATTGCATCTTGATCCATTACATCATATTCTGAATATAATTGGGGTCTAAGATATTGATAATTAAAATTAAATTGGGCCCCATATAGTGAGGATGGGTTAGTGGAATATATTCTATTAAATCTGTCTACAAGAGAATTAGTTTGAAGGTCACCGTTGGATTGTATTTTATTACTATCCATTACTTTTATTTGATTACCTCCTACATTACGTATTATAATATCGGTTGAGAATAATCTTTTTAATCTAGGGAATAAACTTTTATTTGCCATGTCTTTATACTTTATTTAAATTTATAATAACCAACTTATATCTTCATCCCCGTGGTCTGTGGACATATGGTAGGGGTTGTCATGCCCTTGTGAAAAATATCCTCCTTGATATGAGGTTCTATTTACTGTTATATTATTTATTGCTTTTTTAGTTATATCTAATCCCCTTTGTCTCTGTATTAAAGCCGTATCCCGAATATACATCCCAATAGCAAAGGCCATAACTAAATCATCATTATATCCTGATTGAGCCTCGGCTTTACCATTATTCCACACGAAAACTCTCATTTCTTCGAATAACCTTCTTGAATGTATAGTTACTCCTTTATCAGACACATATTCTTGGAATTTACCTATAACTAAGGGACGTGTTCTAGTTGAATTTGTGAAACCTGCTACCATTTGGGAGTGGTCTTGGTATTTATCAAAATAGGACTCAGCTCGAGTAGTATCACCTTTAGGAGAATAATAAAGATTAGGATAGTTTCTATCAATTGCTACTTGTATAGTAGCCCATCCAATATTTGCATTTTCTATTACTAACAGGGCTTCATTGTATTCTGTAGCTAAACCTACTAAAAAATGACCAAATTCTTTAGTACTTAAATTTCCTTTATATTCTGCAACTTGTACATTATTTGCTATTTCTATTACTTGAGCAGTAGAATAATCTTTACCATCTCCTCTGGCAACATCCGCTATTACCATGTAGTCTCTACTATAATCTGCTGATTCCCATACCCATAAATTTCTATCTGCTCCTCTACGTTCTAAAGGATCTTTAATATAGGTTTTTTCATAATACTCTAAGTATTCTGGATAAAAAACCCCATCTCCTGAAGTGGTAAAATCACAATCACACTCTTGGGCAGCTAATCTAGGGTCTCCTAGAAGTCTATCTTGATCATCTCTCCATTCTTGATCACGTTCAGGGTGAACATACCAAGGTAATTTGATAGGTAAAAAGTTATTTTCTCCTTCTTCAGCAGTAACCCATGTTTTGTGAAACCAGTTACCAGTACCATAAGGTGTTGATAATACAATGGCTCCACCCCCAGTTGCTAGAGTTTGTTGTGCAGAGGCCCAAGTTTCTGCTATATTATCAATGAAGGCAGCTTCATCTATTATTAATAAAGAAACGGCTTCGGATCTTGCAGCATCTGAATTGGAGGATTTAGCATGTATTCTAGAACCATTGGCTAAACTTAATGATAACTTGTTTTTTTCTACGTGGTTTACTTTTAACCATGAGGGGAGGTTTTCCCACATAAATTTAACCTTTTCAACTAAATTTCTTGCAGTTGCCTGTGTTGTTGCTAAGGCTAATATGTTTTTATCCTTATGAAAAGTCATTAACCATAGGGAATAACCGGCAGTTAAGGTGGATATGCCTAATTGTCTAGATTTTAATATAGCGGTATAATCATGTTTTTGAAATAACGTTAAAACTTTTTCTTGAAATAGGTATAAATTGAACTGTATGCGACCCCTTTGGGGGTGCTGTATATAACAATACTTACGCATAAAATGTACTGGATCTTGAGCACATTTAAGGTATTCTTGACGTATTATTTTTTTTATATCTGACATTAATTTGATATGGATAATATAATTATTCCTACTAAGGTTATACCACTACCATATTGAAATATTTTAGTTTTTAGTTTTTGTTTTTTTAAATCTTGTTCTAACCTTAAGGATAGATTTTGTGATATTTCTAATTGTTTAGTTTTAGTTAAAAATAAAGATTTATTATTTAATATCTGGGAATTTAGGTTTAAAATTATACTATCTTTTAAAACTAATTTTTGATTTAAAATATTAATTTTATCCCCAAATAACTGTACTTTTTGTTTAGCACCATCCCCCTTGATAAGATCCTTAATTATTAGACGTACTATTGGTTCTTTGAATTGAATCGTAGTACTGTCTATAGCGGTCTGTGAAAAACTTTTTAAGTTGATTGTTATTAAAAGAATCCACAGAATTAATTTTGGAATTAATTTCATTTGTTAAATTTTTAATTTTAGTATCCTTTAAATACAACTTTTTATCTAAAAAATTTAATTTTATATTTAAAGTATCTACTTTAAAAGTTAACTCGTTATTTAAATTATGTAACGAGTCAACTTTATTTTCTAAATTCTGTATCTTTATATTATAGTCTTGGATATAATCTTCATTGGGTGGTTTTAAACTTGTAAAGATATAAACCCCTAATGTAATTATAAGTACCCAATATACAACCCTTTCTTTCAAAAACATTATTTTATATTCTTAACTGCAGCTTCTATTTCAGCTTTGGCTATATTCCAAGCAGCGTCATATTTTTCTTTGTCTTCTACTTTACCGTTTGGAGAGATAACACCCTCTTTTTTCATGTCATTAACAAAAGATTTTATCATCTTTCTTTTTTCTTGGGCTTGAAGGTCTTTTTTACCTTTTTTAATATACCCCATAGCTTGTTTAATATCTTTAGCTGATGGTTCATCTCCTTTTACAGTAGTTACACTTTTACTTAGTTTTGAAGAGGTTGTTCTGTTTTCTTTTTCTTTTTCTTCTTTTGATTTTGCAGGTCTTCCTACTCTACCAGTTGAAGATTTAGGTTTAGCAACTCTATTTGGGTCTGCTTTTCTACCTCTTTTTCCTATTTCTCTATCCCCTTTGACAGCCGAAATAAATTTACCAAGTTGGTTATCATATAATGAGCTATCACCTAATGCTGTTTTTACAGCGTTGTCGGCCTTAATTGCTTTTTTTAGGGGTAATGTTTCTAAATCTGGATTATCAGCAATAACTTTTTCGATTGCTGATTTTAAATCACCTGCGATTTTAGCCATTTCATTTAAATCCTCACTTTCGTCCACTGAATCTAAATCTAGATAATAATTTTCCATATCATCTTCGGAATCGAATCCTTGGTCTTCCCAACTCTCACCTTCATTAACTCCTTCCCAATCTTGGCTTCTTAATACCATCATAATGGCATTAACAGCGGATTGAGTGTCATAATCATATTTTTTTGCTATTCCCCCTACAAATCTATTAACCATTTTTGTTACTTCAGGGTTGACATTTTCATTTAACTCTACAGCTTTTTCATTTCCTTGCTCACCGTCACTATAACCATCTATGTACCCATCACCATATCCTTTCATATATTGTGGGTCTTTAGAATTTTCATTTAAACCTGCTTCTTCTTTGGCTTTACCCAACTCTCTAGTGGCCTTAGTTAAATCTTTTGTATCTTGGATGTCTTGTTGAGTATCTTCTACAGTAGAGGATAATTCATTTAAGATTTCATTTTTAATAAATTCTTTTAATTCAGTTTTTTTCATTATATAATGTTATAATTAGATTTTGTTATAAATATGTTAAGGCTGAATAAAATGTAATATTTGTGATATACGTTCCTCTGTTGTACCTTGAATTAAATGGACTTTATTAGTTAAGAAAGAATATTTTTCTAGAATACTTTGGATTGTGAAATCTATTTCTTCTCTATATTGTGGGTCTGTAGTTCTTACCCCATTATTTTCTATTTCAATATTTTCAAAGGGGATGTAAAAAATATAATCATATTCTCCCATAAACCTACAAGAATAATCTAAAAAACTAATCTTATCGTTCATATTAATAGATTTTGCTAAATTGGTAAATGCCATTACGTCTACCACAGTACGATCTGTAATAAGATTTTCGTTTATTAACTCGGAACACCTTTCAGCTAAAAATATAGTTTGTCCCTTTAAAGTGGAATCTGTATTTAAAGGGATACCTAAATCTCTTAAATATTTACTTCTTTCAGTTGCAAATTTATAGTTTTTGAATTGCTCTATATCTTTTAAGGCATTAACTAAAGTGGTTTTCCCAACCGACATAGTTCCAGTAATTCCTATACGCATAATTTAAATTTTTATCTTTAATTTAATATAATAACAATTAATCTAATAACCTAGCAATTTTTTTAATTTCTATAATCGGATAGATCGTTTTTCATTGATTGGTTTTTGTAGAAGGGAATTCCCTCTCTTTGACTCCTCATTTCTTTCCATTCATCCTTAGTTTTTTGGAAACCATATAAGTAATATTCAGATAATTTTTTGTTACCTTGAGGTATTAAGGCGGGTCCATCCCAATTATGTAATTTACCATCCCAGGAATAGGCAATAGTACCATCTTCAGGTTTAATTAATCTTCTACTTTGGGGAAATTTTTGTTTTTGTTCTCTCATATCTATAATATACGTAAATTATTTTAATTTTCCAAATATTTCCATTTAAACCCATAAGCAGTTTTTTGTCTACCTGAGGCACAATCTGCTATGGAATTACCAGATTTTTTTAAATATTTCCCGGCTTCAGTAGCACTAGGGAATTCATTAATTAATTCTCCCTTTATGGAATATTGTTGGATAATTTTTTTATTGGGGTTAGGGTAATTTTTAGGAATTCCTCGTAAAGAATCTCCTATTTTACTAGCCCATGTTATTTTTCTCCCTTTATTAGCTTTACTTATTTTTCCACACCATTCCTTAGTTTTAGGACGTTTAGTACCTATTTGCCCTAAACTTTGTTTTTGTTTAACTTCATAGGTATATGAATATGAAGTACCACCTTCAGAATATTGGGTTTGATTAACTAACTCAATACCACAATTTCTATACTCTTTAATGAGTTGATGTTCGTATTTTATAGCTTCTTTTTCATCTTTAAAATATTCTAATATTTCAATTTTAAATCCTACTTTATTCACTACATTATTCCATCCTTTATTATTGCGTTTTTTCCTCCAGGCTCTATCTTTACACCCCTTCCCAATGTAGAAAGGGGTATTATTATCTTTTCTTAGATGTTGATAGACATAAAACATATATTTTTATTATAAATATATTAAAACCCCAGAAATAACATACTTATTAGTAATTATTTTAATAAACTCTCTACAGCATATATTCCCTGACTTCCACTTACTGTTATACCACGAGCCGATAATGCATCTCCTACAAAGTGAACGTTTGGATACCTAGTTAAAGATAGGTTAGAATAATTTACTTTTACTTCTTCATTTAAATATTTTACTTCTGGTATATATACTCCCCAATCGTCCATAAGTGTTGGAAATACTTTTTTCATGTCCTTAATGAAATTAAGAATATATGGAAAATAAGGTGACATAGCCTTTGATATTTCATGTAAACGATCTACTTGAATTGATGATACTTCGATTCCTTCAGATGTTTGAGATGGTTTACGTGATGGACTATAATATAAACCTGTACCATCAATTTGTAATTTTTTAACTACATCTCTTGACCATTCAAATGGTTTATCTATACCTTGTACTTCCATTAAAATACCAAAGTTTGTCATATCATTTCTAAACGCTTCATCTTTTTTAGCGTGTCCATTATATGAATGATCACCATACGTTTCTTCTACAGCAACATATGCTGCGTTATTGTTTGTACAGAATGAACGTAAAGATACACCTTTATCTTCGTATTTTCTGTATAATTTGAAATCGTAAGATACATCGATTAATTTCTGGAAGTGTTTTTGAGGTGCCTCAAAACGTACACCTATTTGTACTGGTTTAGGTTCAGTTGGTAAGTCGTATTTTTCAGATAATTGTTTACCAAAATCAATACCTGATTTACCTACACCAAAAATAAGTTTATCGTAAGATAAAGGTTCTAGGTTTTTATCCATAGTTAGATAATTGTTTTCAAAATCAATATCTATTACTTTAGTCTCCCAAATAAATTCAACACCATTTTCAACTAAAAAGTCATACCAATTTTTACCTATTTCATGTAAATAATCTGTACCAACGTGCCATACAGGAAATAATCTTAAACCAAAATATGGTTTAATAAAATCTGGTTCTGCTACTGGGTTTGAACATTGTACTTCCTCTGGTTTAGGGTGGAAACGTTTAAAGTTTTCTATTACCTGGTCCATTAATTCCATGGCCTTATCTTCACCACAATATTTAGATAATTGGCCACCAATTGATGTATGGTATGTTAATTTGCCATCCGACCAACCTCCTGCCCCTAGGAAACCTTCCATTACCTCACTATATTTTCTTTCGTATGGGTTTTTCCCCATATCAATAATAGTGATTTTACCATCAAAGTTATTGTCTACTAATTTTGTAGCGGCGTTTACACCTGCTACTCCTGCTCCTACAATTACAATGTTTTT
>P_2C_Liq_1_UnCtyDRAFT_1000620_pt1 | contig 14983 bp, 17 predicted proteins | sample Pon2CUnioCityCA_2_FD_10234 | JGI IMG/M metagenome (IMG submission 10234)
ATAACTCTTTTCCTTATACATCAAATTACCTGCCGAAATTGATATAAAATAATGTGCTGTGTTGGTTTCTATGATGCTTCCTAAATGTGCAATATTTGATATTTTTGAAACATCAATTTTAGACAAGGTCTGTTTCATTTGAGAAATACCTGCTAATTGCTGGCTCGCTTTTTCCATTTCTAATTGCAACATTGCCCTACCAGTCTCATGTTTATCNCCTGCAGAACTTTTGGTTTCAGATTGCAATGCTTTTTGGTTAGAAGAAATAATTTCTTCCACATTCTGTAAACGTTTATTTACAAATGTTTCACATTGAATAAAAAGTTCTTTTTTAAGATTCATTATTTAATGTAAAAGCAAATGCAACAAAATTTCCATGATGTGTTTTAGAAAGACTGATGGGCATTTTTTCTTCATTTTGATACATAAAAGGAATGCCTAAAGCATTCTTTTTTATTTGAATTTCTGAAGAAAAGTAGGTTTGAATTTTTTTATCAATAATTTTGGTAGGATTCATATTATTATCAATAAAAAATGACTCTGAAACCATTTTTGTGTGATTCATTTCTTTTGCAACTGAATAAACACAATTATCTGATAATATGTATTTTATATAATACATAATGTTGTCAAAATTTACAGTTCCACTTTGATTAGAAGTTATTTTACATACAAATTTTTTGGGTGCATAAAATCGTTTTTTACTTTGTTGAGCGTAGCATTTGTATGCAGCTTCTTTCATGCTCCAAAACAACCAAACTTGTTCAAATGGTTTTTGAGAGTTTAAAATTACATCCTGCTCTTTTTGAGTGAATTGCTTCTCTAAAAAACCAGGTCTTTGCCAATTACTTTGTGTTTTGGCAAGGTTTAAATCTACAATGTCATTTCCAATTCTAAGCATTCATTTTATCTTGAATAATAGCAACTGTAGCTTTTACAGAAAGCATTTTTTCCATTGAATCATTATCGATATGAATGTTGAATGCATCTTCTACATCTAAAATAATGTCTACCAAATTCGCAGAATTTATTTCTAAATCGTTAATAAAATCGGTTTCTTCAGAGATGTTTTTAAAACCTTCTTCGTTTTGAACGTAAGGTTTTACAATGGTGGTTAGTTTTTGTATGATTTCTTCTTTGTTCATTTTATTCTGAATATTTTCAGACCTCACAGATTTTAAAAACCTGTGAGGTCTTTAGTTATATTTCTTAAAGATAACACAAGCATTTACATCACCAAAACCAAAACTTGCTTTTGCTAAAATAGTAATGTTTGTATCTATTTTTTGAGTTGGAATTTTATCAATGCCAATCAATGCTAAAATTTCTGGATGCACGTCTTCACAATTGATGTTTGGAAACACAAATTGCTCTTTTATTTGAAGTACAGAAGCTACAGATTCTATGGCACCTGATGCTGCCAAACAATGCCCAACTTGTGATTTTAAAGAATTGATGAATGGAAAATTACCTCTTTTTCTGTGCAGTGCTTTGGTCCAATTTTCGATTTCTAAAGCATCTTTTGATGTTGCTGTTAAATGGCCATTAATTGCATCTATTTCAGACGGATTTATATTTGCATCTAAAATAGCATCTGTAATACATTTTTGTACAGCTTTGGCATTTGGGGCTGTTAAGGTTCCTCCATTTCTTTGTCCACCAGAATTGATATTTCCTCCTAAAACCTCTGCATAAATAGTCGCTTTTCTTTCCAAAGCGCTTTCTAAAGATTCTAAAACAAGCGCTCCTCCTCCACTTCCTGGAACAAAACCAGATGCTGTTGCACTCATAGGTCTAGAGCCTTTTTGGGGACTTTCATTGTGTTTGTAAGTCATTACACGCATTGCATCAAAACCACCCCAAGTGTATAAACTGCTATCACTAGAACTGCCTACCAACATTCGTTTTGCTTTTCCGTTTTTAATGCGTTCAAAACCCATTAATAAAGCTTCTGTACCTGTTGTACATGCAGATGAATTTGTAGTAACTTGATTGCCCAAACCTAAAATACCACCCAAATATGCTGTTACGCCACTTGCCATGGTTTGCAAAACAGAAGTGCTTCCTAGACGTCTTACGTTTTGGTCGTCAATTTTGTAAATGGCTTCTCTAAATTTCTCAATTCCTGAGGTTCCTGTGCCAAAAATTAATCCTGTATCGTAATCTAAAGGTGAGTTTTCATCTACAGTAAAACCAGCTTCTTTCCAAGCGTCTACAGCAGACATCACTCCATATAAAATGGAAGTTGAATTGAAACCTCTTAATTGTAATGATGTTAAATATTCTTGTTTTTTTTCTTCGGAAACTTCTGGAATTCCGCCAATACAACAAGAAAAACCTTTGTCTTTTAAGTTTTGATGAAAAGTAATGCCTGATTTACCCGATTTTATAGCTTTCGTGAAATCTTCTAAACCTACTCCATTTGGGGCAACTACTCCTAAACCTGTTATAACGACTCTGTTTTTCAATATAATTTACTTTGTTTTTTGTTCTCGATACATCACGCAAAAAAGCATGAAACTCATACTGACATTGATTTATTTTGTCACAATCATTCCTGATATTTCTCCTCTACAAACCAACTCATTTTTTGCGTTCATCATTTTTACTTTACATTTTAGTTTGTTGAATCTAAAATAGATTTTTTCTGAAATAACGGTTACTTTCTCCTTTGGTAAAACTGGTAAATAAAAATCTACATTGTTAGAGGTTAAGGCAATTTGTGGTTTTTTGGTGGATGATATTTCATCCTTTAGTAAAAAAATACCCAAGCAAACTACACCAATTTGCGCCATGGTTTCTATTAAAATTACACCTGGTGTAATTGGGTTTTCTTTAAAATGACCTTCGTAAAAAAACTCGTTTTCTTTGAAAGTGTAATTTCCTGAAACTCCATTTTCTGAAATTTGAGTAACCTCATCAACAAATAAAAAAGGTTTTTGATATGGGAGGTTTTTTATGATTTGGTTTGAATTCATTTTTGTTAACTTCATTTCACAGACCTCACAGGTTTTAAAAACCTGTGAGGTCAAAATTACCACTCTAACAATACGCGTTGCGCAGAAAACCCTGGCCCAAAACTTAGCATAATTCCACGTTCTCCTTTTTTGGGATTTCTATCCATAAAACGTTCTAAAACATATAATACTGTGGCACTAGACATGTTACCATACAATCGTAAAACCTCTTTTGTATCATCTATATTTTTACCTAAAACACCAAATAATTCTTCTACAGTTTGTACAATTTTTTTTCCTCCTGGATGAAATATCAAATGGTCTACATCATTGATGATTAAATTATTTTTTTCTAAAAAAGGATGAATGATTGCAGGAAAATGATCTGCAATTTTTTGCGGAACTTCTTTATCTAAAATCATTTGTAAACCTGAATTTACCAAATTAAAGCCCATCATATTTGTGGCGTCGTAAAAATGATACATGGCTTCGTCTAGAATTGTTGGGCCTTCATCTTCTTGATAAGAAGATAAAATTACTGCTGAGGCACCATCACCAAAAATAGCTGCAGAAACAATATTTGTCATCGAAAAATCTTCTAACTGAAATGTTGCTGTGGGTGCTTCTACAGCAATTACTACTGCTCTTTTATTGGGGTTTGCTTTTAAAAAATTCTTTGCATAAATAATTCCAGAAACACCTGCTGCACAACCCATTTCTGTAACTGGCAAACGCACAATATCTTGCTTCATGCCCAAAGAATTAATCAAATATGCATCTACTGAAGGAATCATAATTCCTGTGCAGCTTACAGTAATAATATAATCGATATCTGTGGGTTTTAGATTGGCTTTTGCTAAGGATTTTTGCAAGGATTTTTCTGCGAGCTGTGTAACTTCTCTCTTGTAGATATTGTTTTTTTCTTCGAAAGAAGTGGCTGTAAAAACTTCTTCTGGATCCATAATAGAGTAGCGTTTGTCTACAGCTGCACCTTCAAAAAGTTTGACTACTTTCCGTTGAAAACGCTCTTCCTGATTTTGCATCCATAATTTTACAAACGGAATAATATCTTTCGTTTCCCTAAAATATTTAGGAAGTTGTTTTGCTACTGATGTAATTTTAACTGCCATTTATTTTTTTATAATCCATAAAAAACGGAACGCCCATTTCCAGGAAATTATTGATTTTGATTGTATATTCTTAGCTATTGTTTGCAAATCATTTCTTTTAAAACCTCGTAAAACTGAAGTCAAACCATCTTCAATAATCATTTTATTGTTGATAAAAATAGAGAGTAACATAAATAAATAATAGGCTAATTTATGACGATGTAAATCATTCACCACAATTCCTATTTTAGTTTGTTTTAAGGTGTTTTTTAAAAAAGAGACCAATTGTTCTTCTTTAAAATGATGTAAAAATAAAGTTGCTAAAACTACATCAAACTTTCTCTTTTTGAACCCATCTGAAAAAATATCTTCCGTTATAAAACGTAATTCTGGATAGTCTTTTGACAATTCATTTGCGTATTCAATAGCTGTTGAGTTAGCATCAACTCCTAATAATTTAAACGTATAGTTGTGTTTTCTGCCAAATTTAGCAACATCTCTTAAAATATCTCCATGACCACACCCAATATCTACAATAGTAATTTCTTGTTCTTTGGGATGGTTTTTTAAGATGGATTGCAATCCGTTTACAGTTACTTTATTTCCTCCTAACCATCTATTTATATTTTCTAACTTATCTAAAGTATCTCTTAATAAATCACCACCAATCGAAAAATCGTCCATCAACTCTTCTTTATCTGTTCTTTGTTTTGTGCTAATGAAAAAATCCATTAATTTTTGATTGGTTTTCCGTGCGTTTGTTTAATTATGATAGGCAATAAAAAAGGCATTTTCTTTAAAATTGATAATAAAAAAGATGCAATTTTGTCTTTTCTAAACAACATTGCTATAAAATGACCTGCTTTTAAACGCCATTTAAATTGCTTGTTCCATTGCTCAATATATTGTTTTTCAAGCTCTTTTCTAGATTCAATATCGTCATTTAAGTAATTTAGAATCAGTTTAGATGCTATTTGTGCAGATTGTATGGCCATACTCATACCATTTCCACAAAGTGGATGAATCATTCCTGCTGCGTCACCGGACATTAGGATATGATTTTCTATAGGATTCTTAGTTTCAAAAGAAATTTGACTGATAGACAAAGGTTGCTCCCAAACAGGTGTAGCATTCTGGAACATATCTCTTAAGAATCTGTTTTTAAAAACCACATTTTCTTGAAAATCGTTGATGTTTTTGTGTTTTTTAAATGCTGAAAAACTGGTGATATAACTTAGATTTATAGTATCATTTTCTACCTTAGAAACACCACAATAACCGCCTTTAAAATTGTGCAATGCCACTTTGTTTTTTGGGAAATCTCCTTTAACATGAATTTTTACGCCCAAATAAGGTGATTTTTTTTGGATAAATTTACGCTGCATTTTTACGTCTAATACACTACGTTTGCCAAAAGCACCAATACAAATTTTAGAATTAAAACACTTATTTTCTTTGGTTTCAATGGTAAATTCATTGTTTTTAAAACTGACATCGATTACTGCGTCTTGTAATATTTCTATACCATTTTCTTTGGCTTTTTTACAGAGTTCAAAATCTAATGTATAGCGTGAAATGCCAAAACCACCCAAAGGTAACTTTGCAGTAATTACTTTATTTTTTGAGGTAGATAATTGGAAATCATCAATTTTAACTGCGCCAAAATCAAATGGATTGATGTTTAAAAATTCTAAATAAGGCAACACTTCATTAGAAATATATTCGCCACAAACTTTGTGTTTTGGATAGCTGTTTTTTTCTATCAACAAAACTTTTTTGTCAAATTTAGAGAGATGAATTGCGTTGCACAACCCTGCTAAACCTCCACCAATTATTATAATTTCAAAATTTGTTTTCATATTACAAATGTCATTTCGAGCGCAGTCGAGAAATCTCTATTCATCTAATATTTCTGCTAATTCTTTACCTACTAAACTGCCAATGGCAACACCCATTCCACCTAATCTTACTCCACAAAAAACATTTTCTGAAAGTTGTTTTACAATGGCTTTTTTATGACTGCCTACACCCATAATTCCACTCCACCTGTGCTCAATTTCAAAATGTGTATTTGGTAAAATGGTTTCTTTTAAAATTTTTTCCAATTCATTTTGTATGATTTTAGTCTGCCCAAACTCTGAGGTTGTTTCTGTTGTAAAATCTAAATTTCTACCTCCACCAAATAAAATTCTATTGTCTATATTTCTAAAATAATAATAGCCTTTGTCTAAATGAAAAGTACCTTTAATGTGTAAATTTTTGATGGGTTTTGTAATGAGAACTTGGGCTCTTGCTGGTTGAACTTTTTCTTTGAAAAGTTGATTTGAAAAACCATTTGTTGCCACCAATAATTTATGGGTTTTAAATGTAATTTTATTGGTTTTTACCTCAACACTTTTTCCTGCTTCTACATAACTTTCTACATAAATATTGTTTACTATTTTTATGTTTAATTTTTGAACTTTTAAAAGTAACTCGTTCATCATTTTACCAGTGTCTACTTGCCCTTCAAAAATATTTACAAAATAGTTGGATGTTACTTTTTTAAAACCAAACGTATCTTTTTGAACCAAAAAAACATCTTTTTTAAAAATTGGTTTTAGCAATTTATTTATACTTTCTTTTTGTGATTTAAAATCCTCAAAAAAAGCTTCAGAATTACATAATTCAAATCCGAAGTTTTGCTGAAAATCTATTTTTGTATCTCCTAAATTTTGTCTTAATAACTGTAAACCTTTCCAGCGTTTATTAACCAAATTAAAAACGGCTGACTCTGAATGTGTTTTTAAATCATCTATCAATTCAGACAAACTGCCAAAACAAGCAAAACCTGCATTTTTTGTGCTTGCTCCTTGAGGCAACATGCCTTTTTCTAAAATTAAAATTTTAGCTTTTGGATGCTTTTTTTTGAGTTCTAAAGCACAATTGAGTCCTACTATACCACTGCCAACAACTGTAAAATCGATGTTGGTAAACCATTCTTTAAGTTCCCAGTAACTGTAGTTCATTTATAGAGTTTTTTCAAAACAAATACTGTTTTGCATTCCTATGTATTGTCCGTAATTAGGTATGATTTGATAGTGGCATTTTTTATAAAATTGTACAGCCTCTACTTGTCTTTTTCCTGTTTCTAAAACACACTTATTATAACCCAATTCTTTTGCCCAAACTTCTAATTCTGTCAATATTTTTTTGGCAACTCTTTTTCCTCTTTTTTCTTCAGACACATACATTCTTTTTATTTCTACAGAAATCTTGTCAAACTTTTTAATAGCACCACAACCCACAGCAACATTTTCATCATAAAAAACCACAACATGTTGTAAAACATCTATATTATTAAACTGATTATAAAAGTCATGTTCATCTCCATCAGTAATTTTAAGAAAGGCATCTAATTGTTTTACCAATTTGATAAAATCTTTATTTTCTGAATTGGTTCTTTTTAATTTAATATTCATCTTTTAATTTATCTTTCATTTCGAAATGAGCATTTTTATGCAACTAAGAAATCTTACTTAAGACTCCTCCTCATTCTTCGATTAGAATGACAATCCTTAAAAACTATTTTTGCTAAAAATCAAACTTTAATTGTACCCAAACTGGTTCTTTTTTTTCTGTATTTAAGTTCCCAAAGGAAATACCCAATAAACGCACAGAATTTAATAGTTTTTCTTGATACAAAAGCTCTTTTACAATTGGCATAAACTCTATTTTTAATTGCAAAAAATTAGGCATTGTTTTGCTTCTGGTTTGTTGTGTAAAATCAGAATATTTTATTTTTAAAGTTACTGTTTTTCCTTTTGTGTTGGCTTTTATCATCCTTCTCTCTAATTCATCAGCAATATTGTCTAACTTTTCTAACATAAATATTTCTGAAGAAATGTTTTCAAAAAAAGTTCTTTCTGCTCCCAAAGATTTTCTAATTCTGTTTGGTTTTACAGGGCTGTTGTGAATTCCGCGAACTATATTGTAATAATGCACCCCTGATTTACCGAATAATTGCACCAATTCTTCAAGTGTTTTTTTCTTTAAATCATTCCCAACAAAAATGCCTAAATTATACATTTTTGCAGCAGTAACTTTACCAACGCCATAAAACTTATTTACAGGTAAATCTTCTAAAAATTGAATTACTTCTTCTGGATGAACTGTTTTTTGACCATTAGGTTTGTTAATATCAGAAGCTACTTTTGCAATAAATTTATTGATGGAAATACCTGCTGAAGCTCGTAAACCTGTTTCGTCATAAATGCGTTGTCTAATTTCTCTGGCAATGTCATTTGCAGACGGGTTCCCTTTTTTGTTTTCGGTAACATCCAAATAGGCTTCATCTAAAGAAAGTGGTTCTACCAAATCTGTATACTCATAAAAAATGGCTCTTATTTTAGCTGTTAGCTCTTTGTAACGTGCAAAGTCTGACTTTACAAAAATAATATGTGGGCATTTTTGTTTTACCAATACATTACTCATGGCAGATTTTACTCCAAATTTTCGAGCTTCGTAACTAGCTGCAGAAACTACTCCTCTATCACCTCCTCCTCCAACAGCAATCGCTTTTCCATTTAATTCAGGATTATCCAACTGCGCTACAGAGGCATAATATGCATCCATATCTACGTGAATAATTTTTCTATTTTTAATTAAATCAGGCATTTCTATCAAAGATAAAATAAAAAGAAGTTATTTTTTTAGAAAATTTAATTAGTACATTAGCATGAAACATTTTAATCATGAAAAAAATATCATTTTTATTTTCAATAATTTGTGTGTTAAGCATTACAGCTATCAATGCACAATCTTTTGGGGATTTAAAAAAAACAGTTAAAACAAAGGTTGATCCAAAAACTGAACACTACAAAGCTTTATTAGACAAACCAGAAGTTCAAAAAAAGGTAAAAGAACAGCTTGTTAAAAACTCAAGTTTAAGAGACAAGGCTATTAATTTTCTAAAAAATGACCCTGGTGTTAAAGACAAAGTATTAGGTCTAATTAAAAAAACACCACTTTCTAAAAATAAATTAATGTCTAATATTTTAGGAAACCCAGATTTGGTTACTAAAATTATGGGGTTTATAAAAAGTAATCCTGATATTTTAAAGAAAGTTATGAGTCTAGTAGGACTATAATTTGATTTTTAAAAAGATATAAAATTGTACAAAAAATGGCATTAAAATTTAATTTTAATGCCATTTTTCTTAAAAGTTAAAAGCCTATTAACTGCTAGCTTGAGCTTTTTTGGGGCTCAACATTATAAATGTACCAATAGCAGTAAGTGCTGCATATTTTCCATAATTCCCTAATTTTTGAAGAGCTTCTTTTCTGTCTATATCTTTGTTTTTTCCTTTAGATTTCATAAAATGTTTGGTTTTAGATTTAAACCAAATATAAACAAAAAACATAAGTATTTGTAATTCTGTAGTTTAATTTAAAAAATCAATACAAATTTCAATGGTTTTTTTAAGTTCTTTAGAAAGAAAATTATTTCCCCAAGGATGTGAAACATTAAAAACATGATTTGCATTCTTTATTATTTTATAGTCTGCTTTAGGATTCCATTTTTGCAAGTTTTCTGCTTCATTTATCAAAACCGAATTATCTTTATCTCCATGAATAATCAGGTGCGGAATGTCAAGATTTTCAACCGCTTTTTGAATATTTAAACGCTCTTCATTTGCTTTAAAATCTTCATAAAATTGATAAAAATGAGGCATTTTTTGTTTTGTTCTACCATTTACCACATATTTTACCCCATTTTTTTTCCATTGCTCTAAATTACCAATGGTTGATGATCTTTTGCCAAAATCACAAACTGCTGCTAAGGTTATTACTTTTTTTACACGATTGTCTTCATTTGCTTTTAACAAAACAATTCCTCCACCTCTACTGTGGCCAATAATGGAAATATCATTTAAATCAGCCTCTGCTTTAAAGTCAATATTTTTAGAAATCCAATTGACAACACTTTCTAAATCATCTAATTCTTTAGTATAATTGTTATTCCCAAAAGCTTCTAAATCTGGAAAATCGATAGGTTGTTCAACAGTTCCTCCATTATGTGAAAAATTGAATTTTATAAAGAAAAAATCGGCTTTAGCAAATGCTTCTGCCATTAAATTCCAAGCGCCCCAATCTTTAAATCCTTTGTAACCATGACAAAAAATAACCACTTTTTTTGGTTGATTAGATTCTTTATAAAAAACATCAGTTACAATTGGTTTTTGATGTTTTCCATCAACAATTATATTTTTCAGAATTTTCATTATATCAAATTTATACAACAAATTTAAGGAAAGTAAATAAAGCAAAACTCGCTGTAATACAACACAAAATTAAATTAATATTTTGTGTCATTTTACCTGTTTTTTGTTGAATTTTAAAGGCATATTTTCCATACAGGTATAAAATAAAAAAAGCGCCAATTACAGAACCAAGAACATAGAAAAAAATAGAAATAGGGTCAAAATTCATCAAATCAAAACTCATTAAAAATGCAGTTACTCCGCAGAAAAAAGGAATTCCAAACAAATTTAAAAGTGATAATATCACTCCTTTAAAAAAAACATTTTTTGTGTTTTTATTTTGTTCAATTTGTTCTTTCTCTTTTGTATTCTTTCGAAAAAAATAAACAGATAATCCTAATAAAACTAAAATACCTACTTTTTCTAGAAATGCTAAGAATGCTGGATTTTTATGGATGTAATCTGTTACATAAATAGAAACGCAAACCTGTAAAAAAACAATTAATACAACGCCTAAACTAAATTTGGTAAACTCTTTTTGATTACTACTTAATCGAATTTGTAGAGCAGTCATATTCAAAACACTTGGAGGTGTAAATCCTAAAAAAGCAAAAAGAAATCCGAATAAAAAAAGTGATACCATTATAATTTTTATACAAATTCTGTCGTACTTTTTCTAAATTAATTACTTAAAAAATAAATATATTAAGTTTCCAATGGCTACAATACCTGTTAAACATCCTAAAATAAAATCCATTTTTGTTGAGATGTAAGTTAGTTTGTGTTCTATTCTTTTTGCTACAATTGCGAAAATTGAATATAATACAAATGAACCCAGTGTTGATCCAATTGAGAAGTAAAAAGCAGTTAATAATGAGTAATCAAAATATGTTAATCCTATTAAAATAGATATAAAAGTAAAATAAAAAGGAATTGCCATCATGTTTAACAAAGACATCATAATTCCGTAAAAATAGGCTTTAGATTTTGGAATTTCTTTATCAATGTTTTTCTTTTTGGATGAAAAGTAAACTCTAAAAAATTTTACAGAAAGTAAAAAAAGAATACCTGTTCCTGTTTTCTGTATTAAAGTGATATATTCTGAGTTTTTCATCAAAATACTAGCTAAATACGCTCCTATATTCGCTTGAAAAAAAAGCACGGTCGCATATCCACCAATTAAATAGAAAGCAGGTTTTTTTCCGTTTCTTAAACTAAACTTTACAACCGTTAGATTTAAAAAACTAGGAGTTATACTGCCTAGAGAGGCAATAATAAATCCAAAAAAAATATAGGTGTAAAAAGCCATAATTATAATGGCAAGTTAGTTTTTTTTGAGTCTTAGTTTAACTCAATCCATAAAATTTTTATTGTGTATCCACAGGAACTCCAATTTCATTGGATTTGTATATTGCATCTTGTACAATAATGTTATTCAAATATTCTTCTACATCTGTTTCAAAGGGTTTTCCTGAGCGTAAGCAATCTATAAAGTGTTCTTGTGTATTATACACGCAGTCTCCTGCAAAGTTTATCTTTTCAAAAGGATATTCATGTATTTTTTCTTCCTCTCCCAATTTTTGAATTTTTATGGTACCATCATCAAACAAACGAATGGTTCCTTTATTTCCATCCAAACAAATGTTTCCAAAGGTTAATCTTGGGTCTTCACTGGTGTTTTCATTAAAACGATTGGCATCTAAAAAGCCTAAGGTTCCGTTTTTGAATTCAAATTGCACCCAAGCAAAATCTTCTCCTTTAATATTAGAATTTAAGGTTCTTAATTTTGAATATACTTGAGAAACATCACCCATCAAATACCTGAAAACATCAATAAAATGCACTCCTGTTTCATAAATTAACAATTGAGGCATTTCTCTAAAATACGGTTGACGGTTCATATAAGCATCTTCTTGCCAACCATCTCCCATTCGCATTCTTAAATTGATACTGTGAATTTTATCGCCAATAACATTCGCTTCCAACAACTTTTTAAGTTCTCTGTGCCAAGGCTGGAATCTAAAATTTTCGTGCACCATCATTCGTACTCCAGAATCTTGAATTGCTTTTGCTAAGCTTACAGATTCTTCATAAGTTGGCGCTAGTGGTTTCTGACAAATAATATCAATATTATGTTTTATGGCGATATTACAAAGCAACGAATGTGTCTCTGGAGGTGTAATAATGTCAACAAAATCAGGTTTTTCAGTAATCAACATTTGCTCAAAACTATCGTAAGCAGTAGCAATATCAAATTGATTGCAAATAGCTTGTGCTTTTTCCATTCTTCTACTAGAAACAGCAACAATTTCTACATTTTCCATTCTGTTCCAAGCTTCATATTGAAACTGGCTAAAATAACCTGTACCCACAGCTACACCTCTAAGTTTTTTCATCACCAATACTTTTAATATTCAGAAAAATGTTTGTTTGGTTTCATTTTAAACCATAAGAAAATCGCAATTACATTCAACATTGCACCTACTATAAAAAATAAGTTTGTATTGCCTGTCCAAGATAATAAATATGGGAAAATTAGTGCTGTAATAAAAGCACCAATATTACCTGCCATGTTCATTGTTCCAGAAACGGCTCCTGAATGTTCTTTACCAATATCTGCACAAAATGCCCAAGAAGAAGGCAAGGTCATATCAGCACCAAAAATAGCGATGCTTAAAAACGCAATTGCACCAACTGCACTATCCATATAAATACTACCAATTAAACCAATGGCTGCAAAGGCAAAACCAATCGCTGCAGGTATTACTCTTGATTTTTTCCAATCTCCTTTTTTAAAGATATAATCGCCTAAAGCACCAGAAAACCAGTTACCAAATGCTCCAAAAACAAGCGGAATAGATGTGTATAATCCTGCTTCTAAAGTGTTTAAATTGTATTCACTTTTTACATGAGGAAACAACCAAGTTAAGGCGAAAAAGAAGGTAAAATTACTGCAGAAATATTGCCCCATTGCAAACCACATATTCTTAGATTTTATCAAGGCTCCAAAGTGTATTTTTTCTTTGGTTACACCTGTTTTTCTTTCTTGTCTGTGTTCTAAAATAAAGTCTTTTTCTTCTTCTGAAAGTCCTGAATGATTTTCTGGATTGTCTCGAAACAACATATACCAAGCAATTGCCCAAAGTACACCCACAATTCCCATGATTAAGAATGATATTCGCCAGCCAAAACTATCAATCAACCAAACCACTAAAGGCAATGCAAAAGCAGCTCCTAATCTTGATCCAGAAAAATTAATTCCGGTAACCAAACCTCTTTCTTTTAAAGGAATCCAATTGTAAATGGCTCTTGTCATTCCTGGAAATGCACCTGCTTCTCCAGCTCCAAACAAAAATCGAACAATTAATAAGGAAATAAAATTCCAAGCATACCCAGTTAAAGCCGTAAAAATAGACCAAATAGTTACTATGCTTGCCAATACTTTTCTTGGCCCTAATCTGTCAGCTAACATTCCTGAAGGCGTTTGAAAAAAAGCATACCCTAAAGAAAAAATGGCCAAAACCCACCCCATTTGTTTGTCCGTTAAACTTAATGCCTCAGAAATGGGTTCTTTTGCTACAGAAATACAAATACGGTCTACATACAACAATAATGCTAGTAAAAAAGTACCAGTTACCATTAGGTAACGTTTTGGAAAATAGCGTTGTTTTTTCATTTTAAAAGTTTAGTTAATTGATATAGTGCATCATTATCTCCTACATTACCTGGGAAAATAATGTAAGGCATATTAGGAAACTTGGTTTCATTTCCTAATTTCCAAATGGGAACACCTTTTAAAGCTTGACCTGGAACGTAAGCTCTTTTTACATTTAGGCCTTTTGTAGCCACATCACTAGACGTAATTCCGCCTTTAGCTACAATGTATTTTGGTTGTGTTTTTAATTGTTGAATAATAGTAATTACTCCATTAGAAACTTTATTTACAATGGCTAAACTTTCTGCTTTAGTTTCCCCTTTGATGATGATTCTACTGGTATGAAATACTACATCTTTATTTTCTTTTAAATGTTGATTTACTTTTGATGATAATTGATTGATGTCTTTTTGAAAAAGTGTATCATTTTTTACATTTGATACATCTAATTCTAGAAAAACAGCATCAGAATATTGTTTTAAGACTTCTAATTGTGCAGTTGTTTTTGGCACATAAGAACCAATAACAATTAATGAACCTCCTGTTTTTTGATTGGTTAAAATTTCTTCTTTTGATAAGCAATCTTTTGCTACAATACCTGTAATTGCATTTACAAACGACGCTGAAGTTCTTAATAAGTATGTTTCTTTACTTTTTAAAACAGCTAATGCAACTGACTCTAAATCAGCATAACTTGTGGCATTAACTACAATGTGAGATTTGTTTGGAAATTCAATTTTTTTTATAATTTCTTCTGTAGATGCTTTTCTTAATATATCTAAAGATAGACTTTCAATTGCGTTTTTATCAATATTTCCTTCATATTTTTCTACAATCCAATCTCTTAAATTGGCGTTTTCGTAACCAAATGTGTTATCTTTTGCAAACGGAGTTTTATTTGCAGGAATAAAATTATCATCTTCTTTTACGTAATGGATATCGTTAAATGTATAACGTCCACCTTCAAAAAAAGCAGGCGCCAAAATATGTTTTGCATTTGCTATTTCTAATCCTTTTGCA
>P_2C_Liq_1_UnCtyDRAFT_1000621_pt1 | contig 14974 bp, 13 predicted proteins | sample Pon2CUnioCityCA_2_FD_10234 | JGI IMG/M metagenome (IMG submission 10234)
GTTCACGTCTCCTCAACACAATATATCTTCAAGATGGCACAGCAATCTTGCACTCTGTATGGCTGCGCCATCCAGCAAGATATACCCAGACCGTTGTACGCAAGCTGAAAAATAAGTTCTGTTTATTGATTCTTCTCATATTGAACATAGATGACGTAATAATGTCATAAACATGACGACATCAATGTCCCCGCCACTGTTTTACTTTTGTTTCAAACATTTAATCATAGTTATTTTAATGGAAACAGAATTAGACATCAATCAAAACTCAACAGTTTATCGAGCTATTAAACTCGCAAAAATTCCAATAATAATTGCATTAATTTTAACACCTATTCGCTTCTCACTTGAACTTATAGGATTACCGGATAATGCAATTTTCATTATCGGATTACTTTGGCTGACGTTGGGATTTGCAATTTATTGGGGAATAAAGTTATATAATGAAAAACACGCCTATCGTTTACTATTTTTAAGTTTGCTAATTTATTCGCCTATTTCAAGGTTTCCTGTAGCTTTACTTTGGTGGATTGACACTAACTGGGAAATAGGCACTCATTATGGATTATATTTTAATAATTTTGGACAAGCTCTATTAAATCATGTAGGTTATGGATCTCTGGTACAAATCATACCTGGATTTATATTAGGCTCTATAACACTTACAATTATGAGAAACAGAAAAGGAGCAATACGAAAAACTAATACTTTAGAAAATGAATAAGAATCTCTTAGGACTAAGAATAAAAGAATTAAGAAAACAAAAAGGTATGTCTCAAGAGTTTCTAGCCGAAGAATCAGGGTTAAGTTTGAGAACTATTCAACGAATTGAAAATGGAGAGACAAATCCAACAGGTGAATCACTCAAACGATTATCAAATGCGTTGAATGTAAATCCAGATGAATTAATTGATTGGTCTATAAAAGAGGACAAAAGATATTTGACATTTCTAAATCTCTCTGCTCTAACTTTTCTGTTCTTCCCTCTACTTGGAATTTTAATACCATTTATATTGTGGACATCAAGAAAAGGAAAAATTAAAAACATCAATAAACTAGGGAAAGATTTAATCAATTTTGAGATAACTTGGACATTACTTCTGTTTTCTATTCCTTTTTTATGGTTTCTCTTTTCAAAAATTGAAATATTAGAAAGTTTTACTCTAAGTAGGATTTTTATTATTATTGGAGTTATGTACTTTATCAATTTGATTATCATTTTATTAAATACATTAAGAATTAGTAATGGAAATGATATAATTTACAATCCGAAAATTAAATTTTTAAGATAAAAGCCAGCGTACAACATTGTGTATAATTCATTGCTAGTAAAGGCTTAATTACGAAAATTCCGCTGGAATTTTCTATCCGTTATTATTTACTAACTTTAGTGCTTAAACACGCAACGAAATCATACACGAGACCGTTGTGTGCAACTTTAAAAAAAAACTCAGCCAATGTGTAGTTAATTTGAAATTTGACATACTAACTGAATAAACAGTTAATTTAAAATGGAATTTCAAATGAAAAATTTAAGTCAAAATCAATCGAAAATTTTTAAGGGGGCAGGCTGGTTATTAGGTGCTTTGCTGGCAATAGTGACTGATCTCGTAGTTTTTTTCTTATCTGATAGTTTAGCCGCCGCTATTTCAGCTGCCTTGCCAGTTCTGTTTTTTGCAGGACTTAGTTTAGAGCAAAAATTTCAAAGAGAAAATAAGCAAGTCGTCGCTAAGAAAACTAAAATGATGATTAGTTCTTTATTATTTGGTTTATTTATTTTCCTTGCAATTTATATTATTCTACATCTATAACTATACTTTTTAACTGAGTGCAAAATCAAAGAGAAATAGAAAAAGTGTTTGTAAAACAAATCCAAAAACATCAAGGGATTTTGCATAAGATTTGCTTTGTATATTCTAATAATACAGCAGATAAGGAAGATTTATATCAAGAAATTGTTTTGCAATTATGGAAATCCTACTCATCATTCAGAAAAGAAGCAAAATTTTCAACTTGGATGTATCGGGTTGCTCTTAATACGGCAATCACTTTAAACAAAAAAGCATCTAAATTCAAAACCAAAGTACTAATAAGCGATGATTATACTGTTGAACAGGTTGATGACTATTCTGAGGATATTAAAATTCTCTATAGAGCAATTTCAAAGCTTAGTAAAATAGAAAAGGCTATAATTCTACTTTGGCTTGAAGAAAAAACATACAGCGAAATTGCTGAAATAGTTGGAATATCCGAAAAAAACGTAAGTGTAAAGTTAGTGAGAAGCAAAAAAAAGCTAGCAAAATTGATTAAAAAGATAAGCTGATGGGGAATTTAGATCTAAATAAATATCAATTAGCTTGGAAAACCGAAAAATCATTTCAAGCAGAAAAACTTTCTGAAATTGAAATTCACAATTTTATGAAATCTGCTTCAAAAATTGTGGGTCAATACAGAAGGTCTTTACTTTTTGATATAGGACTTAAAGGTATTTTAATCATTGCATTTCTTGTATTAATTGTTCTTCTAAAAAATCAATCACTTGCCATTCTTACTAATTCATTTTTTGTTTTCATAGCTACCATTGGTATAATTTGGCAGACAAAAGTTTACAAAAGCGTTGATAACATAAGTATTACAAAAGAACATCTTAAGGATTTACTAAAAGCATATATTGACTTTTACACTGGCCAATATATTAAATCCATATTTGTGAGTGCCTTGTCGAGCACTTTGTTTTTTCTAAGCGGCTCTCTGTTTTATTTACACTTTAAATACGAGCAAATCCCAACTTTTGAATGGGATGATTTTATTGTTTTAGCCTTAGGGATTATTTTAAGTTATGGCGTTAGTGCTTTTGCTCAAATAAAACAAAATGATTATCAAATTAAGCAATTGGAAAGTTGTTTAGTAGAAATTGAAGAAGATACAATTAGCGCATCAAGCATTAAAAAATATAAAACTAACAGGATAAAAAATATAGTCAAGATTGGAATAACATTGATTGTTGGGGTGATGATTTTTTTGTATCTGATTTTTAAATTAAATAATTGATAGCGAAATGAAATCAAAAAAACAAAACTGGAGAATTGCAAGAACACTTCTTTTTGTAGTAGTTGGATTAATGAATACCGTTTTTATAAGACCCGAAGATATTGGAACTTGGAAGAATTATCTTGGGTATGGCTTACTTTTAATTGCAGTAATAGACATTTTTTTCATTATCAAGAACTATTATAAAAGAAATGGCAATGAGAAATAAGTATGTTTTTATTTTGCTTAAAATATTAGCGTTTATAATTCCTTTTTATTTTGTGTTTTATGGACCCCTTCACGATAATCCAGAAAATCCCAAAATGAAGATATTATGGAAATATGTATTTTCTGGTTTTTTAGTGTATATTCTTTTTTTGTAATATTTAAATATGCAAAATGACTTTAATACATAGAAAAGCAGCACACAACAAAGAACTGAGGTAAAAAACAACACTTTTCTTCATTAATTTGAGACACTATAATTCTAGGCCCGTAGATTCATGAATTAGATTCTGGAGCCTTTTTTATTAGTATAATCTTCTAGTTATCGAGGCAACACTGAAACGTGAGTTTCATCATAAGGCCTGCCCGATGTTGCGATAGAAAAACATTGTTTCAGGAGTTTATTTGCTACTGCTATTAATGCTAGTTTTTTACTCTTTCCTTTGTTAACGATTCGCTCATACAGTTCACGACATGCTTTATTGTGTTTACATGCGTTAAACGAACATAGAAACAAGAGATTCCGAAGCTTTCTATTACCTACTTTACTTATCCTCGATCGTCCTCTCACGCTACTGCCTGAATCTCGTATTGTAGGTGTGATACCTACATAACTGCATAGCTGACTTGCGTTCTCAAACTTTGAAAAGCCATCGGTAACTACTATTAGAAATAAAGCGGTTTTCTGTCCTATTCCTGGTATAGATGTCAGCAAGGTTAACTGGTGTTGCTGGTCTTCTTTAACCAAGGATAGTATCCTTGCCTCAATAGCTATGATCTCTTTATCTAACTGCTTTTTATTACGCCTTAGCGATCGATAAACAAACATAGATGGAAGTCCTAATGCTTCCTCGCCGTGCATTTTGTTCTTAGTCGCTGTTCGTTGTTTCAAATAGGTATCTAGTAATCTGAACAGCTGTAAGCATTCACTTTGAACATCTGTCAAGGCATTGTAAATAGGTACCTCATTGATTAAGGCATACTCACAAATGGCTTTTGAATCGCTCTTATCTGTTTTTACTTTGGATAACTTCATCTGGATAAATCGCTTTATAGATAATGGATTGATTACCGATACCTCTACCCCATTTTTGTAAAGAAACTGTGCGAGTCGATAATGGTAATAGCCTGTGGCTTCCATGGCTACTAAACTATCTTTAGGTAAAGATTTTAATAATTTCTTGAATCCAGTCTCATCGTTTTTATACTGCTCATGACCAGATTCACTACCGTGTACATCAAATACATCTTTACTAATGTCTACTCCAAAAGTTTCTTTATATTTATTCATATTAAATGTTTTAGGAAAGAACCATCTACTTTACTCACAACAACTTAAAAACGAGATCTAAATGTCTCATAGAACTGAACGTGATTGAGTAGTAAAAGAGAGAGGATTATCAATGTTGTCGAAGTCTTAAGCTTCACCGTATATCATAACCTTAATTCTCTCTTTTGTTCTTTCTGTTTATTATCCAAATTTATTGAGAATCAAACTTAAGTTGTATAAAAATAATAGCGGTTTAGTCGCTTAATCATAAGAAAATGAACAATTTAAAGGTCTGTTATAATCCGAAAAAGTTAGTGTATAAAATCTGGTACTTTTCATATACAAGACCGTTACCAGCAAGTCAAAAAAAAATAGTATTTTGTGATAATTTAAATAATAATAAATATGGCAACATTAAAGAGACCAGAATTTAAAAACCATTATGACAATTTCATTGATGGCAAATGGACTGCTCCAGTACTTGGAAAATATTTTGATAATATTTCTCCTATTGACGGAAAAGTGTTTACCAAGGTCGCCCACTCTTCAAAAGAAGATATTGAATTAGCAGTAAATGCAGCGCATAATGCTTTTGCGAATTGGAGTAAAACTTCAGCAACAGAACGGAGTATCATTTTAAACAAAATTGCAGATAGAATGGAGGCGAATTTGGAGTATCTATCCATCGTTGAAACCATTGACAATGGCAAGGCAGTTAGAGAAACACTAAATGCAGACATACCTTTGGCAATAGACCATTTCCGTTACTTTGCAAGTGTGATACGTGCCGAGGAAGGTTCAGTGGTAGAGTTAAATGAACATACCGTTTCTATGATTGTCTATGAACCCATTGGTGTAGTAGCACAAATCATTCCATGGAATTTTCCAATTTTAATGGCGGTATGGAAACTTGCTCCTGCATTGGCGGCTGGCTGTAGTGTAGTATTGAAACCTGCAGAAAGTACACCTACTTCAATATTAGTATTGATGGAACTCATTGCAGACCTTGTGCCAGATGGGGTTATCAACATCGTCAATGGATTTGGTGCAGAACTCGGAAGAGGATTGGTTACAAATCCTAAAGTCTCTAAAGCTGCCTTTACAGGTTCTACCGCTACTGGTCGTTTAGTAATGCAGTATGCAACAGAGAATATCATTCCTGTTACGCTCGAATTGGGTGGAAAATCACCAAATGTTTTCTTCCCATCGGTAATGGATAGTGATGATGAATTTTTAGACAAAGCCATAGAAGGAGCCGTATTATTCGCCCTTAATCAAGGAGAAGTTTGTACCTGTCCTTCTCGTATTTTGGTACACGAAAGCATAGCGGATGAATTTTTGAAAAAGGTAGTGGAAAGAACCAATGCTATAAAAATGGGAAATCCTTTAGATACTGATGTAATGATGGGTGCACAAGCCTCAAAAATTCAGAAAGAAAAAATAGCCTCCTACCTAAAACTTGGTAAAGAAGAAGGCGCAGAAGTATTAGCAGGAGGTGATATAAAAAATATGGATGGTGAATTAAGCGATGGCTACTATATTCAACCAACTATATTTAAAGGACATAACAAAATGCGTATATTTCAAGAAGAAATTTTTGGACCAGTTGTATCTGTAACAACATTTAAAAATACAGAAGAAGCTATTGAAATAGCTAACGATACACTATACGGTTTAGGTGCTGGGGTTTGGACAAGAGATGCACACGAATTATATCAAGTTCCGCGTGCTATTCAAGCAGGTAGAGTTTGGGTGAATTGTTACCACGACTACCCAGCTGGTGCCCCATTTGGCGGTTATAAACAATCAGGTATTGGTCGTGAAAATCATAAAATGATGCTTGGACATTACAGACAAGAAAAGAATATGCTAATTAATTATAACAAAAATAAATTAGGATTCTTTTAACCCTTAATAAATAGGGGCATAACACTTTTGGCTGTATGCCCCTGTTTTTAATTTGTTTAACAAATATTTGTAATCATGATTAATAGATTATCAGCAACAAATAAAGCATTAAACTTGATTTCCAAATTAAAGAGGACTCACGGTGAACTTATGTTTTATCAAGCTGGTGGTTGTTGTGAAGGTACACAACCACAATGCTTTGAAAAAGGTGGGTTTTATTTGAGAACCAACGATGTATTGATTGGTTCAATAGATGGTTGTGAGTTTTGGGTAGATAGAGATTTATTTGAATATTGGAAATACAGCCATTTCACTCTTGATGTCTTAGATGGTTTTGGTGCTGGTGGTTTTTCATTAGAGACATCACTTAACAAAACATTTAAAATCCATTATAGACTTTTTACTGAAGAAGAATTGAAAGAATTAGAACCTATACAAAGGCAATTAAGTGACTAAAAAACCTGCTGGTAACAAAGAACTGAGGTAAAAAACAACACTTTTCTTCATTAATTTGAGACACTATAATTCTAGTCTCGTAGATACATCAATTAGATTCTCGAGCCTTTTTTATTACTATAATCCTATAGTTCTGGACAACTGGCAAGAACATCATATAAAGCGAATAAGACGTTTTAAAGGCTTATTGTGAGGCTGTGATGTAAGAAAATATCTGTATTTTTACTCAGACAATTTAATACCCAAAGATAAAGCGAGTACCAGCTAAAACGCCTCACTCGCCTTATACCTTTGCCGTTACCAACAACCTTGAAAAATGAGAAAAAATAGAATACTTATTATTTGGATTGGAGCAATCGCCTTGCTGATTGTCGGGTACTTTATTGCAGACAGTTTACTATTCGATGGAGTTAAATCTAGAACCATTAATGAGAATGGATTTCAGGCAAATTATTTTGCGAAAAATATTTCGGAGAAGAAAGCTGCGATAGTTCTATTAGGTGGTGGACAATGGGGCGATTACTGGGGACAGGAATTTGCCAATAAGGGATTTATTGGCGTATCCCTACCATATACTGGAAAAGAAGGTTTGCCAAAATTAACTGAAGAAATTAATTTAGAATATTTTGAAAAAGCTTTGACATGGTTGGGAAAACAGCCAGAAGTTCACCCAGATAAAATAATTGTGATGGGAGCATCGAGAAATGCTGAATTATCACTATTAATTGCTTCTCTATTTCCTAAATATGTTGCTGGCGTTATAGCTTATGCACCAAGTTCGGTTTCCTGGTCTAATACAGTTCTTCCTTATAATTCAGATGACCTTAAACCCAGTTGGAAATATCTTGGAGAAGATATTCCATACATACCAATGGATAAAATTTCGGGAAACGACTCAAATAAAATCGGAACTTTGGAATATTGGAAAAGTGGTTTGGTAAAAACTGATTATGTAACTGAAGCAACAATTAAAGTAGAAAAAATCAATGGTCCCATTATACTTTTTTCCGGGAAAGATGATAAGGTTTGGCCATCCTCATTTATGGCAGATATGATTGAACAGAGAATAGAAGAAAATAACTTTAAACACTCTTTTCAGAATATTAAATATGAAAAAGCTGGACACTTAATATCAAGTCATCCAGAAATAAATTCGAATAATAGAATTGGACACATGAATATTAATGGTAAAGACTACGAATTTGAATTCGGGGGGACATCTGAAGGAGATGAAAAAGCTAAGAAAGATGCGAAAATAAGGTTAATGGAATATTTAGAAAAAATATAAACCTGAGAAAAGGCAGTTGGTAAAAATTTACAAGAATAATAGCCGAGATAGTAGTAAATTCAGGAGTTGTAGCCCGTATCATTTTTTTGTATTTTGACAGGAAAGTACCACGCAATCGGCTACTATTCTTATACTTGACGTTGTACGCAATCCAAAACAAACATTCTATAATGAAACAAACATTAATATTAACATTCTTATTTCTTAGTATAAATGCATATTCCCAAGAATTGGAAAAGCCAATAATTGACAAGCTCGACAGTCAGATTGAGAAATATATAGATGGGATTTCGCCCGGAATGGCAGTCGGAATTGTAAAGGATGGAACAACTGTATTCGAAAAGTATATTGGTTATTCAAACCTAGAACACGAAATAAAAATAGACAAAAATACAAGTTTTAATATAGCCTCAAATGCCAAACAATTTACCGCTTTGTGCATTTTGAGATTAATTGAGCAGGACAAATTAGCCTTAGATGATGATGTCAGAAAATATTTACCCAATTTATATGAAGAAATCGAATATAAAATTACAATATCTAATCTATTGACGCATACAAGTGGAATTAGAGATGTCTACGGTTTATGGGCATTGAAAGGTAAAGATTGGTATGAACTTTTTATAGATAACGATGATGCAATCGAACTTTTACAGTCCCAGACAGACTTGAATTTTGAGCCAGGAAAAGAGTATCTGTACAGCAACTCTAACTATATACTTCTTACAGAAATCATTGAAAAAGTAACCGGCATTAAGTTCAAAGATTTTTCTAATTCATTGTTTACAGAATTAGGAATGGAAAATTCATCATTTCTCACCAATTATATGGCCGTAATTCCAAATAAGGCAAGACCTTACGGTAATTGGAATGGTTGGCGAGAATATCCAATAGTAACAGAATTAAATGGAGATGGTGGTTTATTCACAACTTTAGAAGACCAATTAAAATGGGAGCAAATTATTCAACAAAATAATGGTAAATACCTATCAACTTCAATAATCGACAAAAGCCAATCGACAATAGAAAATGTAAATTTTGACAACTACGGATATGGATTGATGTTCGGCAAATATGAAGGTTTAGATTACACCTATCACGATGGTAGCACAGGAGCATATAATGCGACATTTTTTAGATTCACAGATAAAAACCTATCAATAGTCATAATGTCAAATAATAGCAACGTACCTACAAACTATTTAGCACAACAATTGACAGATATTGTTTTTGAATTAGACATAAATAATGATAAATACCCATCAGTTCCCAAGAAAACGGAAAGACTGAAAAATATCAAAAGAATTATAGGCAATTATCAAAACGTTGATGGGACTATAATGAAAATAAGTGAAAACGATGGTTCTTTATTTCGAGAGATTTATCAACGAGAACCAGTAAAAATTATAAACGAAAAACAAAGCTTGTTTCATTATGAGACAAACGATAAACTTAAAATGAATTTTTCTAATATTGGGAAAGAGCAACAAAAGTTGACTTTATATTTAGCGACCCAAGAACCAAGCGTTTATCATAAAATACCAACTGAAGAAATAGAAAATGGTTATGATACGAGCTTAAACGGAACCTATTTCAATGAAGAAACCGATACAGAGATTGTAATTGAACACGTCAAAGATGCTAATTACAACATTATCAAAAATGGAAGAAAACGAGATGGAAAACTCATCACAAAAGACTATCTAAGAATGATGAGTTCTTACAAAATTAAAGTTATTAGAGATGAAAATGGAGATGTACAAGGGTTAAATTTAGAGAACGGACGAATTAAAAATATTATTTTCAAAAAGCAATACGTCTAAAAAAGATTTGAAAAAGGCCAGCGTACATCAAAGAACTGAGGTAAAAAACAACACTTTTCTTCATTAATTTGAGACACTATAATTCTAGACTCGTAGATTCGTTAATTAGATTCTGGAGCCTTTTTTATTACTATAACCTTCTAGTTCTAGAAAACTGGCAAGAACATCATATAAAGCGAATAAGACGTTTTAAAGGCTTATTGTGAGGCTGTGATGTAAGAAAAATTCTGTATTTTTACTAAGACAATTTAATAACAAAAGTTATAGCGAATACCAGCTAAAACGCCTCACTCGCCTTATACCTTTGCCGTTGACAATAATTAAAACCAAATGCAGAAATACCTATTCATAATTTTAGCGTTTTCAACTTTTTTAAGTTGTACTGACAATAATAAAGTTGAATTGAGATCTGCTGATTACACCAAATATGTAGATCCTTTTATTGGAACAGACGGAACTGGACACACCTTTCCTGGACCAAGCAGACCTTTTGCAATGGTACAACCTGGACCAGATAATACAGACCAAGGTTGGGATTACACAAGCGGTTACCAATTAAAGGACTCAACCATCATTGGATTCTCAAACACAAGAGCTAGTGGCACTGGAATAAGTGAGTTTGGAGATATTCTGTTATATCCATTTAACGGTAATTCTAGCAAGTATTCCGCAAAAAAAATAAAAGAACATGCAGAGGTATCTTATTATTCAGTTGAACTTTCTAACAACATAAAAGCTGAACTTACCTCAACCGAGCGTGTATCATTTCATCGTTATACATATCCAAATAACAAGGCAAAACTATTGGTCAACCTTCAACACGGTTTGCGGTTTTTAACAGATAGTTTGGTGTTGGATAGTGCTATTAAATTAGAAGCTGATAAGAAAACAATCTCTGGTTATTGCCGCACTAAAAATTGGGTAGAACGAAAGTACTTTTTTACACTCACGTTCGACCAAAAATATGCAGCAATTAAAGAATTACCAGCTGACCCTAAAGAAAATGCACCAAAATATGTTTTAGATTTCAATCTTAAAGGTAACATCTTAAAATGCAAGGTCGCCTTATCTACCGTGAGTGTTAATGGTGCAAAAAACAATCTTAAAACAGAATTAGACCATTGGGATTTTGAAAAGGTTAAAACCGAAGGAAAACAAATTTGGAATACCTACCTAAAAAAGATTGAAATTGAAGCTGTTGATACACAAAAAACCATTTTTTACACGGCTATGTATCATTTGTTTTTACAACCTTCAAATATTGCAGATGTAGATGGGCAGTATAGAGGTGCTGATGATAAAATTGCGATGGCCAAAAATGGAGAATACTATTCAACCTTATCGCTTTGGGATACGTATAGAGCAGCACATCCCTTATACACCATTCTTGTACCTGAACGTGTAGATGGTTTTATTAATACGTTTTTAGCACATTACAAAGCCCAAGGTTATCTTCCTATTTGGACGGCTTGGGGACAAGAAAACCATTGTATGATTGGTAATCACTCTATTCCAGTTATAGTTGACGCATATCATAAAGGATTTAAAGGTTTTAGTTATGATGAGGCCATGAGCGCCATGGTAAAATCCAGTACAGAAAATCATTTAAATTCTGACTGGGAAATGTATAACAAATACGGCTATTATCCATTTGACTTTTTAGATAATGAATCTGTTTCTAGAACACTTGAGAGTGGATTTGATGATTACGCTATTGCGAAAATGGCCCAAAAATTAGGTAGAGATAGTATCGCTGAAATTTTTAGCAAAAGGTCAAAATACTACGAGAATTTATTTGATAGCAAAACAGGTTTAATGCGTGGAAAAGACTCAAAAGGTAATTTTAGAAACCCTTTTAAACCTTTGGAAGCTACCTCACCTATGAATAATCCCGGAGATTACACAGAAGCAAATGCATGGCAATACACCTGGACACCAAGTCATTATGATATTGAAAATTACATTGAACTTCTTGGTGGGAAAGATAAATTCACAATTCAATTAAATAAATTCTTTACGCTATCTAATAACGATGCAGACAAACACCTTGGTCAAGAAGGTCTTATAGGTCAATATGCACACGGTAATGAACCTAGTCATCACATTGCATATTTATATGCTTTTTCAAATACCCCAGAAAAAGGAAATCAACTCATAACAGAAATATATAATAGGTTTTACAGCGATAAACCAGATGGAATAACTGGAAACGATGATTGTGGACAAATGAGTGCTTGGTATATTTTTTCTACTTTAGGTTTTTATCCCGTAAATCCTGCCAATGCAGAGTTTGTATTAGGAATACCACAAGTTAACAAGGCTAAAGTTATTCTTAATAAAGAGAATGTTCTTTACATTGATAAAACAACTGATGATTTGAATAAAATTCTGAATATTAAATTAAACGATACAGAATTAAAAGAAATTATAACCTATGATCAAATTACCAAAGGTGGCAGTTTAAAGTTTCAATAACTATTAAGATTAATGACCTGAGGTAAAAAAATATAGGTACTTCACTGTATGAGATTTCAAAAGATCATTGAATTGATCAACGTCTACAGTCACCATAAAGCGAATCCGCTCTTCAGCGGATTGACTTTGAAAACGTCATTGCGAGAGTAGCGCGGCAATCTGCTTTTATAGAAATCGACCCTAGATTCCTTCACGTTGTTCGGAATGACAGCTAATAAATTAGAATATTCGTTGTAAGCGAGCTCTAAGGTTTTACTGGGCAAAACCTTAGAGTCTGCTTACATGTTACGGCGGTACTGCCCACCTACTTCAAACAAGGCTTCTGTGATTTGTCCTAATGTACAAACCTTGGTGGCTTCCATGAGATGTTCAAAGATGTTGCCTTGTTCTACGGCGGCTTTTTGAATCTTTGATAATTGTTCTTGTTGCGCTTTCGCGAAAGCGGAATGCAAATTATCCTTAGTAGCAATTTGAGCTTGTTTCTCCTCTTCAGTCGCACGGATTACTTCAGCTGGCAAGACCGTAGGACTACCTTTTGAACTTAAGAAGGTATTTACACCTATAATCGGGAATTCGCCCGTGTGTTTCAACATCTCATAGTGCATGGATTCTTCTTGAATCTTACTGCGCTGGTACATGGTTTCCATCGCTCCTAGAACGCCACCACGTTCTGTGATGCGATCAAATTCTTCTAGAACAGCAGCTTCTACAAGGTCCGTGAGTTCCTCAATAATAAAGGCTCCTTGAATAGGGTTCTCGTTTTTAGCAAGACCTAGCTCTTTATTGATGATTAACTGGATCGCCATAGCACGTCTTACAGATTCTTCTGTAGGAGTGGTAATAGCTTCATCATAAGCATTGGTATGCAACGAGTTACAGTTATCATTTATAGCGTAAAGCGCTTGTAATGTGGTGCGGATATCATTGAAATCAATCTCTTGTGCGTGTAAAGAACGACCACTCGTTTGAATGTGGTATTTCAACATTTGTGCACGAGAATTTGCTCCGTATTTGTTTTTCATGGCTTTGGCCCAAATCTTACGCGCCACACGACCTATTACAGAATATTCTGGATCGATACCGTTGGAAAAGAAGAAACTCAAGTTAGGACCAAATTTATTAATATCCATGCCACGGCTTAAGTAATACTCTACATAAGTAAATCCGTTTGCTAGTGTAAAGGCTAATTGCGTGATAGGATTTGCTCCAGCCTCTGCAATGTGATAACCTGATATGGATACACTGTAGAAGTTACGCACTTTTTCTTCTATGAAATACTGCTGTACATCACCCATTAAACGCAACGCAAACTCTGTAGAGAAAATACAGGTGTTTTGCGCTTGATCTTCTTTTAAAATATCGGCTTGAACAGTTCCACGTACTTGTACTAGAGTTTCTTGCTTGATACGAGCATAGTCTGCTGGATCAAGAATTTGGTCTCCTGTTAATCCTAAAAGCATCAAACCTAATCCATCATTTCCTTCTGGTAAGGCCTCATCCCAGCCTTCTCCAGCAGAGAAGGAGCCATCTTCATTTTTTTGAAATCTGAATCGCACCTTTTCGCCTTGAGCATTTAAATACGACGGACGTTCTACATTATGATCGTCATATACTTCTTTAAGCTTTGCCTCTACTTTATCTCCTAAACCATTTTCTGTAATGAATCGTTCACAGTTCTGATCGATCGCAGCATTCATAAAGAATCCTAACAACATAGGCGCTGGACCATTAATAGTCATAGAAACCGATGTCATAGGATGTGATAAATCAAATCCAGAATAGAGTTTTTTAGCATCATCCAGACAGCAGATGCTTACACCAGCATTACCTATTTTCCCATAAATATCTGGTCGCAATCCTGGATCGTTACCGTATAAGGTCACACTATCAAATGCCGTTGATAAACGTTTTGCAGGCATTCCTAAACTCACGTAATGGAATCTCCTATTAGTACGTTCTGGTCCACCTTCACCAGCAAACATTCTGGTAGGATCTTCTCCAGTCCTCTTAAACGGATACAATCCAGCGGTATAAGGAAATTCTCCTGGTACGTTTTCTTGTAAACACCATTTTAAAATATCACCCCAAGCGCTGTATTTAGGTAACGCTACTTTAGGAATCATTTTATGTGAAAGCGATTCGGTATGCGTTTCTATTTTTATGACTTTATCGCGTACTTGGAATTCGTAAATAGGTTGTTTGTATTTATTTACTTTATCATCCCAGGTAGTAATGATTTCCCAGTTGTAAGGATCGAGGTTTTTTAGGGATTTATTGAATTGAGCAATGAGTAGGTTTATGAAATCTACATCATCATCCAAGGTTTGTGTCAAAATATACTCTTCGTTAAGACCTTTTTCTTCAATTAATCGTTCTCGATTCTCGCTCGAACTAGCATTCGAGTTTTGGTCTAGTAGAGTAACAATGGTTTGATACACACCATATAATTTTTGTGCAACTACGGCTTGCGCAGCAGCAGTTTGATCATAAGCTCTGTTG
>P_2C_Liq_1_UnCtyDRAFT_1000622_pt1 | contig 14970 bp, 19 predicted proteins | sample Pon2CUnioCityCA_2_FD_10234 | JGI IMG/M metagenome (IMG submission 10234)
ACATACGATTTGCAGTACTAGATAACAGCAATGCTGACGATCCAGATTTCTTCTTTAATCCGTTGATTTTTTTAGAAAGTTTTAATTCGCCAGCAATCGTATTAGAGATAAACGGGCACGAACTTACAATGCCATTGGATTGGTGCCTAGCAGTAGGATGCAGCCAAGCAGGTAGCGATTTAGAAGTATTGCCTCTAACCAGTTTAAACGACAGAGGCTTTGAAGCATTTTTATTCAATCCGTTAACAGGTACACATCCTAAATTTGGAAAAATTGAAACTGTTAATTTTTACAATGATGTAAAATGGTTCTTTCCTAAGATGCGCAACGGACACTTGTTGAGTGTTCCTATTACACAAGGACACAAGCCCGAATGCGCATTTTTTGTAAAAGATATAAACAGACAAAGCGAAGTCATTGACTTTGGTAAACTATTATAGGAGACGACATGAAGGCAGGAAAGATTTGGGGTCAGACAGAACTGATTCATGCAAACGGTGTACTAGAGTTTCACCGTATTGAATACAAAGCAGGATACAAGTGTAGTGAACACGAGCATCAATTCAAATGGAATGGCTTCTTTGTAGAGTCAGGCAAGATGATTGTTCGCGTATGGCAAGATGATCAAGGACTAGTAGATGAAACTATTTTAGGCCCAGGCGACTTCACACAAGTTAAACCAGGCAAGATTCACCAGTTCGAAGGCGTCGAAGACGGCGTAGCATTTGAGCTATACTGGGCTGAGTTTAACCACGACGATATTGTAAGACGCACAAGTGGTACAGAAGTCAACTAATTTTACATTTGTTTCTACTATGAATCAAGAATATTTTGATATAGTAGGAGCAACTATGATCAACAGTTTTCTACAGTATACACCAAAAGATTTTGAACTTAGAATATATGCAGAAAACATAATGTGTTCTTTGCCTTTGGACAACAGAATAACATACTACGATTGGAATGTCAGTTGTAAGTCTGCATGGCAAGCATACAAACGCAAAACCGATGATGCAAAAAATATCAAGTTTGCAAAAAAAGGTTTTGCGTTTTTGCATGCAATGAAAACAGTTGACACTAGATATCTTGTGTGGATCGATGCAGACATACAATTTTTAAAACACACAAGTGTTGATTTTTTTCTTAAAACTATCAACAAAAATTTAATTGGATTGTTTGATCACAGTTATTTAAACAAGCCCGGATATAGTGCAGAAAGCGGATATGTAATTTTAGATACTGCACACAAAGATTATACAAAGTTTGTCGAGTTGTATGAACATTATTATACTGTAGATACAAAACCCAAAGAGATTGAATTATGGTATGACGGACAAGTTTGCATGTTAGCAGCAAGTCATTTTAAAAAGGTTTACAATCTTTCAAACATAGCGTATAATAAAACTACGCACACGCCGATGAACGAATCTCCAATGAACGAGTTTATGATTCATCACAAAGGTAAACCTGCAAAAAGATATATAAGGAACTCTAAATGACTATTGGTATTTTTGGCGATAGCTATGCATTAGACGGACCTCTTTCGTGGACTTCTCATTTATCTAACAGTCTAAAAAAAGAAATTGAAAATTACAGTGTTGGCGGCAGCAGCTTCGATTATTCATATTATCAATTTAAAAAATATCACCATTTATACGACACAATTATATTTGTAGTAACAAGTACTACTAGAGGAAGTTTGTTTACCACAAAAAACAACAAGCCGCATCATTTGGCATTTTATCAAAATTCCAGTATTGCAGATTTAAAATCTATGAACAATGACGAAGATGTGCCCAATACATTTTCTAAGCCTGCTGAAAACTGGGACAAACGTTTGATAAAAACTATCAAAAACGAAATCAACAAAAGCGTATATTATGACAGTAATATCATGTACCATACAGCATATCTAGATAGTATTAAATATCTGCGTCCTGATACACATATTATTTTTGCATTTGACTTCCCTACACTGCATTATGGATCAATGTTTAATATAAGTAAAATAGATTACAATAATTTAAACCTGCTCGAAGACGAAGACTTTAGATCTTGTCACATGAGCGCCCAGCAAAACATTGAATTTGCTAATTACATGCAGCAGCATATTGAAACTGATTTTGATATTCACAGTACTATGATTAAACCTGAAAGGTTTTATACAGCATCAAAAAACAAAGAAGACGCAAGTTGGATATGAAAACATTATTAACTGGATCACATGGGTTTATAGGTAGTCATTACTACAACTATCTAAAACAAAACAAAGCCAATGTTGTTCCGTATGATATAAAAATTAGAGGCGAAGATTTAGCAAATCCGGATGTTACAAAACACATGCCGGACTTTGACGTTGTTGTGCACCTTGCTGCAACCAATGGCACACGATTGTTTTATCAAAAACCCACTGATGTACTAATCAACAACACACTTCCAACTGTTAATCTCATACAACGATACAAAGATACTGATACAAAGTTTGTGTTTGCAAGCACATGCGAAATATTCAACGGAGCAATTGATGAAGGTTATTACCCTATTCCAACTGATGAGCAAGTACCGATTATGTTTAAAGACATACAAAATCCAAGATGGAGTTATAGTATTCCAAAAGCCCTCGGCGAAAACCTAGTTGCCAACAGTGGGTTAGAATATCTCATCATACGCTACTTCAATGTGTATGGCCCAGGACAAGTAGATCATTTTATCAATGAGTTTGTAGAACGTTGCAAGGCAGGTGAATACTATATCAACGGCAATGATACAAGAAGTTTTTGTTATGTAGACGATGCTGTACGTATGACCGATATGCTGGTGCGCAATCACAGCAATGCAACTGTAAACGTAGGCAACTGCGACGAAGTTAAAATTGCAACAGTGGCAAAAATGATCATGGGCATTATGGGAATCGATCCGGACAAACTACAAGTGTTTGGCTCACCAAAGGGCAGTGCAACTCGCAGATGTCCAGATACAACGCTTATTAAACAGTTAACAGGTTTTGAAGATTATACACCTTTGCAAACAGGGTTGAGAAAAACAGTGGAAAGTTTATTATGAAATTAGGTATTATCGGAATGGGCGTTGTAGGCAATGCAAACGCAACAGGATTTAGATTGCTAAATCACGAAGTGGTAGAACACGATGTAAAGTTTGATACCACAATAGATGATGTAGTAGACACTGAGGTTGTATTCTTGTGTTTGCCTACTCCGGAAGTAGATGGTGCGTGTGATACTAGTGTTATTGAAAGTGTTCTTGTAGAACTAAAAGAAATAAACTATCAAGGTGTAGTTTGTATAAGAAGCACAGTTGAACCAGGGTTTACCGAAAGAATGATTGATAATTATTCATCTCTCACAATATGCTGTGCTCCAGAATTTTTGCGTGAACGTGCCGCAGCAGACGATTTTATCAACAATCACGAACTGCTGGCAATTGGCACAGACGATCCATATGTGTACAAAAAGATTGTCGAAGCACATGGCCATTTGCCCAAAGCAGTAAAACAACTAGCACCCACGGAAGCAGAAATACTCAAGTACTTCAACAACAGCTATGCAGCATTACGTATTGTGTTTGCTAATGTATTTTATGAATTGTGTGAAAAGTTTGATTGTGATTACTCGCAAGTAAAAGACGCATATGTACACACAGGCAAAACCAAAAACATGTATCTCGATGTAAACAAAAGATTACGAGGATACGGTGGAATGTGTTTGCCCAAAGATGTTGCAGCATTGGCTCATACATTAGAAAAAAATAACTTAAACTTTGATCTAATTTCTAGCCTTAAAAATGACAACGAGAAATTTAAAAAAACAACGTTTAGTGGAATGAGGAAATAATGTTACGACCTAAAAACGAAGACTTAGCCGGGGAAGCTCTTATATACGAAAAAGCAAACGGAGTAACGTATGCAAAATTTCGAGACGATCCTAAAAAATCTTTGTATCCCGGACGTTGGGAAATAGGAAGAGATGTAGGCGAAGAACCGTTGTTGGATTATGCGCAATGGAGACACCTTAGTGATTTAGCAAACATTCATCCAACATTAAAAAAACAACTTGAGCAACTGGTTACAACATATTACATATTAAAGGACAGCGAATGAGAATTATTGCAGGACCTTGTCAACACGAGTCACTAGGACAGAGTGCAGAGATTGCACGTGAATGCAAACGTGTTTGTGACAAGTATGGTATTGAATATTACTTCAAAGCCAGTTACGACAAAGCAAATCGTACAAGTGCTAACGGTGAAAGAGGGCAAGGTTTATATGCTACATTGTTTGACTTTAGAGAACTAAAGAACACATTAGGTGTACACACACTTACCGATGTACATGACGAGCGGCAAGTTTATACTATTAGGGACGAGTTTGATGATGCCGTTGATGTATTACAAATTCCAGCATTCCTTTGTAGACAAACAGATTTGATTCGTGCCGCAGTTAATACAGGCAAGATTGTAAACATTAAAAAAGGACAGTTCCTAGCACCGTGGGATATGACAGGAGTGCTAAGTAAGTGTACAGACGCTCGTGAAGTCTGGATAACTGAGAGAGGTACTAGCTTTGGATATAATACTTTGGTTGTTGATTTCACCGGCCTTAATTACATGCTTGATAATTTTGATTGTCCTGTGGTGCTGGACGCCACGCACAGTGTACAAAAGCCAGGCGGCCTCGGAAGTAGCAGCGGCGGCAATAGGAATTATGTTCCTGGCCTTGCTCGTTCAGCAAGTGCTCTGGGTGTTACAAATTTCTTTTTAGAAGTACACGCTGACCCAGACAATGCACCTAGCGATGGGCCTAACATGTTGCACTTAGCAGACTTTGAAAGGACAGTAGATGACATCCACCGCTATTCTTATACCCGCTAGATACGGCAGCACACGCTACCCCGGTAAGCCTTTGGCTAAGTTAGATGGCGTACCTATGATAAAGCGTGTGTATGACGCTTGTACAGCGTCTAAGATACCAACATATGTTCTTACCGATGACATGCGCATATATAAACTGTTTGGCCCTAACAAATGCTTTATTGAACAAGTAGATTATGCAAACGGTACAGAACGATGCGCTGGCGCTATCAAGAACGACTTCTTCAAACAGTATGATCAGTTTATAAATGTGCAAGGTGACATGCCAGATGTAACAGTTGAAATGATTGAGAAATGTGCGCAACAATTAGCATACTATCCTGTCAGCACAGTTTATACAACAATGCCAGAAGAAGAACAAAACAATCCTAACTCGGTAAAACTAGTACGCGGTGAAGACAAAGCACTATGGTTTGGTAGAGGCATGACTGGATATGGCGATTGGCATCTAGGTGTGTATGGATACAAACGCAATGCGTTAAACTGGTATTCGGCAATGAGAGTTACACAAGAAGAAACTGTTGAGCAACTCGAACAACTACGCTGGTTAAAAAACGGTTGGCAAATTGGCTGTACTAGTGTACAATTTAATGGAGTAGAGATTAATACACCAGAGGATGTTATCACGTGGCAAACAAAGAATTAGACTTATTTAAAGTGTTGATACCCAGCATTGACATGGGCTACAAAGATCTATATGATGCTGCCACGGATGTCGGTAAGAAAGATATCAAGGGCGACTTGTGGAACTTGAATCGGTACATAAGCAGTGTAAAAGGCAGTACTGATCAGCAGGCTCTTGCAATTTTTAAAGTAAATGAATACTACAACAAAAACTGGAATGTGTTGGGCGGCACCAACCACAACAAGCTACAATACCAACTGCTGTGTGTCGCAGCGGATTTACGTATGAAAGAAGGCGACAAACGCAAAAGTCAATTCCATCCGTGGATTGGTCTTAAAAAGAAAAAAGATGATAGTAGCAAAGCGGCAAAACTATTGTCACAAATATATCCAAACATGAAACAAGATGAGGTCGATTTACTTGCTAGAATATCTACAAAAAAAGAAATCCGCGAGCTCGCCAAAGAACACGGTTACGAAAAAATTGACATCTAAGCACACCTGTGAATACTGTAATAAAAGTTATGTTAAAGAAAGCACTCTGCTGGCGCATGTTTGCGAGCCAAAACGTCGGTGGTTGCAAAAAGATGAAAAACGTGTTACTATTGGCTTTTATGCTTTTCAAAGATTTTACAAACTCAGTGCAGGACATAAAAAAGATAAAACCTATGAAGAATTTGCAAAGAGCAGTTTCTACAATGCGTTTGTCAAGTTTGGCAGTTTTATAAATAATGCAAAGCCACTGTACCCAGACAAGTATATTGATTATGTTGTTACCAGCAATGTAAAACTTGATCACTGGTGTAGAGAAGAAATGTATGAAAAATATGCAGTTGAACTTATTCGCAAAGAAGGAGTTGAAACAGCATTAGAGCGCAGTATTAAAACAATGGTAGACTGGGCAGAAGAAAAGAACAGTGTGTGGAATCACTACTTTTTTTATGCAAGTGCAAATAGAATTACATGGGATATAAAAGACGGAAAAGTATCGCCGTGGCTGGTACTAAATTGTAAGAGTGGAAGAGAGTGCTTGGGCAATCTCACAGAAGAACAACTAGGCATGTTAGGAAACGTGTTGGATCCTAGTCACTGGGCTATGAGATTCAAACGAACTCCAAAAGATGTAGAGCTAGTAAAACAAGTTGCACAGGAAGCAAAACTATGAAAATATTAATATGTGGATTACCTGGATCGGGCAAAAGCACACTAGCAAAACCGTTTGCAGACTTGATTGGTGGTGTGTGGATAAATGCAGATGCTATTAGAGAAAAGTACAACGACTGGGACTTTAGTACCGAAGGCAGAGAGCGTCAAGCATTTCGTATGAGTATGATTGCCGACGGTGTTGTTNCNGCTGGAAGAATTGCAGTGTGTGACTTTGTATGTCCTACTGAAGAAACACGCAAAAAGTTTGCCGCAGATTTTACTGTGTGGATGGATACTATCAAAGCGGGCAGGTACGAAGATACAAATGCAGTATTTGAAAAACCTTTGCAATGCGATTACCATGTAGCAGATTGGTTTGACAACACACACGAAACACTGATGCTTGCTGTTGAACGTTATCAAAACTGGAAAAATAAAAATGTTTGATTATCAAAAACCTACAACACAAATGCTAGGACGTTGGCAGCCATGGCATAACGGTCATACCGAACTGTTTAAACGTGCATTAGCAGAAACTGGCCAAGTATGTATTATGATTCGAGATGTCGGCGGCATTGTTGGAGAAGACGCAGGCGCAGGCCGCACAGCATCACAAGACGACAATCCATTTGATTGTGAAACTGTATCTATGAATATTGAACAGGGATTGGCAAGTGCAGGCTTTACATACGGTGAAGAATATGTTATAATGTTTGTACCTAACATTGTGGATATTAGTTATGGCCGCGGTGTAGGGTACACGTTTACTCAGCATGACCTAGGTAAAGAAATACACGATATTAGTGCAACAAAGATACGAGCTAAAATGAGAGAACAAGGAAAACTTTAATGCCTGATATTGATATCGACTTTGCTGACCGAAACATTATCTTAAACAAGATACAACACCGTGTGGCAAAATTAGACACAGGTAAAAAGCACAACACTGGTGTTTATGTTACTGAGATACCGCATAATCCTTTTAACGAAATTGCTACTATTGATCACAAAGAAGCAGACGCTCGCGGCTACTTTAAACTAGACTTTTTGAATGTTAGCATATACAAAGATGTACGAAACGAAGCACATTTAACACAACTAATGGACACACAACCACTATGGCAACTACTGGAACACAAAGAATTTTCAGATCAGGTATTTCATCTAAACGGGCACAGCGAGTTATTAAAACAATTAAAGCCGCAGTCGGTGGAACAGCTAGCAGCAGTGTTAGCGATGATACGGCCTGCGAAACGCCATCTTGCCAGCGAAACTTGGCAAACGATAAACGAAGAAGTATGGAACAAGCCTGAAGACGGTGCATACTATTTTAAGAAGGCACATGCTATTTCATATGCTATGGCATGTGTAGTACATATGAATTTGTTGTGCGAACAACTTAATCCTTAGGTTTCTTAATTACCTGCACACTTTTTCTTTTAACTCTTTTAACAGCTAAATTGTTGATGTTTACACAAGGTCCAATTACCACTTTGGTATTTTTACTATTCATGCTCATCTTACAATAGTTTAAAGATTCTATTTCCCCACGCAAGAAAATATTAATTGGAATCATTCTGTTTGATTCCCACCACCATATTTCTCCCAGGTCTACCAGCAACTGTTTGTCCTCGTCTGTGCGAAGGTCAGTGTACACATACATGGTTGTAATGTACTGGTCTTGGTTAATAATAATACCCACATATTCTTGGCCGCCGTAAGCAACTACGCTAATATATGGAAAGTCTTGTTCTATCTCTTTTAATAACATGTGTTTTGATAAATACTAATAATAAGGATCCTGTATGCAACTTATACCCAGATATTTATACAAAAATTCCGTGGACGTGGTTTCAAACGATATAGGATTCGTTGTGGAGTATAGACCAGTGTACAGTAGAAATATAAATGTTTACAAAGGCGTTGACAACAATATTCAGTTTAGAATGTTGAATGCCGATCAGAAACCGATTAACATAAGTGGGCAAGTTATTCAATTTGAAGCATTTGATGATGAAAAAGATCAAGTGCTTGTTTATGAAGCTACAATACAAGATGACGGAACTACTCAAAGTACTCGAGGAATGTTTTACGTTACTATATTAGAAAACGATCTTTTGAATATTCCTTCTCAATACTTAACATATACAGTGTTTCAAAAAGAAGCATGTGACTCAAGAGGACTAACTTATTCTGATAGAAATTTTGGAGCGTGTGGAACAATATATGTTAGTGATTGTGCTCAGCCTACTATCAAGAGCAGCAACAAGGTTGTAAACTGGCAGCCCATCAACAATACGTGGATAGCAGGGTATGACAGTGTAAACAAAATAACTGCGCAGCCCAAAATCAATAAAAATGAAGCTGTACACACTGTTGCATTTTACACAGATGCATACAACAACAACGGCTATGTAGGAAACGTACAAATACAAGGAACACTTGATAATCAAATAACTGGAGAAAATGATTGGTATACAATTGACACTGTGCAGTTCAACGGCACAGAAGAAAGACCAGTTTTCAATAATTTCAAAGGCGTTTACTCGTATCTAAGATTTGTAGCAGATACAGACCCAGATAACAAACTTGTTAAAATTTTAGTGAGAAATTAATAAAACCCGGTATGGATAAATATAACTATGAGTAACAGTGAAACAATACTATCAATACAAACGCATCCAGGGGACAGTAGTTCACTAACTCTTCGAGGCGACAAGTTCAAAGGCGATGGCTATTATAGCCGTGACGACGGCCTGCATACTGTTCAAATATCTTTGCTTAATTTTGTAGGTGTAATAGAAATTGAGGGCACACTGGGTGTTGACCCTGAGGATCCGTTTTATACAAATTGTAATGATGGTACTGACTGGTCTCCTGTGTTGGTTGAAAAACCAATCTGTGTCTCGACAACCGGGCTATGGCAAACAGAAATTGTTCCATTTAGATTAGAATACAACAATCCAGAAACAAGTATTAAAGTTTATAACTTTATAGGAAACTACACATGGATACGTGCATTTATCACTGAATGGACTGGCGGCACCATTAATAGTATGAAAATGAATCACTGAGGGATATAAATGAGTTTTGAATTAGTAAATGTAGGATCAGGAAGACTCGCAACAGACGGCGAGTGTATTCGCGATGCCTTTGTAAAAATCAACAGTAACTTTACTAATGTATTCACACTTATCGGTGTTGTGCAAAATATTATCACAGTTGACATCAGCAACAACATCACTACAACAACTGTACTTCAACTGCAAAATACCAACAATCTAACAGTATTTACATTAAACATTGATGCTTCGAGCAACACAGTAATGCAAATTGATAATAGTCTATTATTGAACATTGCCAACAGTTTAATAGTAACAGTTGAAGATGTTGACATCACTGTTAACAATAATACTAATATAACTACCAATAATGATACAACTATTGTTAGCAACAATGACACAACTATAACCACAACCAATAATACAAATATTGTCAGTAACGTTACAAATATAGAATCCACAAACAACACAACTATTGTAACTGATAACACCACCAACAATTATACTTGGACATTTGACAATCAAGGTAATTTGTATCTGCCTGAAGGCGGCACAATTTTCAACTTCACTGGCGATGACATTCTTGGCATATCTTTACAAACAGATCTTAGTGTTGTGCAACAGCCGGGATTTGGAACAGGTGCCTTAACATATGATAATACGCAAGGTATATTTCAATACACTCCTGCAGATTTTTCAAATGTAATATATCAGGGTGCTCTTACTATTGAAGCAGGCGCTACAGCTGGCATAATCATCAATGCAAATAATAATGTACAATTGGGCAACAACAACAATATCTTTATTGATAACTGTCGACAATGTCGTTGAATATTGATGCAAGCAACAACTTTAACCTAACCACAAACTCGTTTAACATTGATGCAAGTTCTGATATTACATTTAATAACGTATTAAGTATTGATGCAAGTAATAATGTTAATATTACAAATAGTGTAACAAACATCAACAATAACTTAAACATTGACAACAGCAACAATGTATCATTTTCTACTGCAACATACAACATTACAAATAGCAGTACAAGTGTTTTAAATATTGACAACAGCAACAATTTAACGTTTAATTCCAACTCGTTTGACATTACAAACAACAGCATCAGTGTAATGAATATTGACAACAGCAATAGTCTTACATTTACTTCTAATACATTTGATATCACTAACAACAGTGTTAATGTCTTAAACATTGACAACAGCAACAATCTTACATTGACAAGTAATTCATTTGATATTACCAACAACAGTGTTAATGTTCTGAGTATCGATAACAGCAACAACTTTGCATTTAATGCAACAAGTATTGATTTCAATAATACATTTAATATTGACAACAGTCAAAGCATATCTTTTGTTGCAGGGTCCACATTTAATTTTGCAAATACAACAATCAACAACTTTACATTCAACGACATTGATGTTGTAAATGTAGGTGTAACACTTGAGAACAACGACATATTGGATACAACAGCGCAGCAAGCGAATGGCAAGAAATAAAACTTGCACCACAAGTTTACACCAACGGCGCAGACTTGGTAATTGATGGAGGAGCTCCATAATGGCAGTAACCATACAAATTAGAAGAGGCACAGCCGCAGAATGGACAAGTGCAAACCCAGTTCTTGCTGACGGCGAGTTAGGACTAGAAACAGATACTGGCAAAATAAAAGTAGGCGATGGTATTGCTAGCTGGAATACCACAGTATATAATGTAAGCAGTGGTAGTACTGTTGCAGATATTTCAGTGGGTACACCAGCTGCACCGAGCGGAAATGGCAGCATTTCATACGACAGCGAAACAGCAACACTAACATATACGCCGCCGGAAATATCAAATTTAGAAACAACCACTTCACTGAGTATTAATGCAAACATATTAACATACACTGATGAGGATGGCGCTGATACCGATATTGATTTAAGTCTATATTTAGACGATACAAATTTGGCAAGAATTGTAAACGGGTCGTATGATAGATTTACAGGATTTGCAACATTCACAAGAGATGATGGCACAACATTTACTGTGGATTTCAACGAGTTATTCAGTGACAGTTTTAACCTTAATGTAGCAGCAGATGATTCAACGTTGCGTGTTATCAACGCTGGCGAAACAATTAGTATTCTTGGCAGCGGCACTGTAACAACCACAAGCGACGAAGAAGGTGCTATTACTATTTTAGGAAGTGATACATTTGACCTAACAGGAAATGTAACGGGCAATGTTACTGGAAATCTAACAGGAAATGTTACCGGAGATGTCACAGGAAATGTTACCGGAGATGTCACAGGAAATTTAACAGGTGACGTAACAGGTGATATTTCATCAACAGGAACAAGTACATTTAGTGGCACAGTTGAGTTAAATGGTGCAACTGTTAACAATGCAGCATTTGACCTAACAGGTAATCTTACAGGAAATGTAACCGGTGACGTAACAGGAAATACAACAGGAACACACACCGGAGATGTAACTGGTAATCTTACAGGAAATGTAACCGGTGACGTAACAGGAAATACAACAGGAACACACACCGGAGATGTAATTGGGAATGTCGCTGGTAATTTAACTGGCGATGTGAACGGCAGTGTGTTTGGTGATGATAGTACAATATTAGTAGACAGTGTAAATAATCAAATACAACTATTTGCATTAAGTCAAGAACAAGCTCTAAACGGAGCCTCTCTGTTGTGGAGTGATACAAACAATAGATGGCAGCCAGGTTCACCTAGTATCTATTTGGTAGATGGCGGCAGAGCAGATAGCATATATACAATTGATGATACAATTGACGCAGGAGATAGCACATAATGGCAAGTAAAATTCAATTAAGAAGGGATTTAGCAGCAAATTGGACTTCCAATAATCCCACCTTAAGCACCGGGGAAGCAGGGTATGAAACAGACACAAATTACCTAAAAATAGGTGACGGTGCCACTGCGTGGACAGATTTAGAATATGTAGTAGGTGTTGATACAAATGCAACATACACAATTTCATATGTTGATTCCGGTGCAGATGCTATCTTACGTTTAACAGGAACAAATTCCACAACTGATGATTTAACATTTGTTGCAGGTACAAATATCGAACTTACTCCAACAGGCGACAATCTTACTATTGCTACTGCTGCAACGTTAACTGGCGATTTAACTGGCGATGTTACATCAACTGGTACAAGCTCTTTTGGTACTATCTCTACAACAGGCGATGCAACAATCGGCGGCGACTTAACTGTCAATGGAACAACTACTACTGTTAATACTAGCGAACTTGTTGTAGAAGATATTAATATTACTATTGCTAACGGTGCAGCAGATGCAGCAGCAGCAAATGGCGCAGGTTTAACAGTAGATGGCGCAAGTGCAACGTTTACATATACAAGTGCAGACGATCGCTGGAACCTAAACAAAGACTTAAATGTTGCTAATGTATATGGCGATTTAACAGGTGATGTTACTGGCAGTGTGTATGCCACTGATACAACATTGCTAGTTGATGCTGCAACAGCAACAATTCCAGCTGCAAACTTGTCTGGAGCATTACCTGTGTTAGACGGTAGTGCATTAACAGGTCTTATAGCAGACATTGTAAATGATACAACTCCACAACTCGGCGGCACGTTAGATGTTAACGGCAATGATATCACCGGAACAGGCAATATTGGATTAACAGGCAATATTGAATTAACTGGCAATACCACACAAACAGGAGACATCACACTCACTGGCGGAATTGCAGCCACAGCAGATATTTCAGCAGCCAACATTACTGCAACAGGTAGTGCCACAGCAGATAGTTTTGTAGCAACAGCAGGCGGTGATGCAAATATTGTGTTTTCTGATACAAGAAGCCTGTTTATCAAAGAAGGTGCAACAATACATGTAACAGTTGATAGTTCTGGTAGAGTTGGTATAGGTAAAACACCTACACAAGGATTGCTTGACGTCGACGGCGATGTTTATGCTACAGCATTTTTTGGACCACTTACTGGAAACGTCGCAGGCGATGTAACAGGAAATACAACAGGAACACACACCGGAGATGTCACAGGCAATGTAACCGGAAACCTAACTGGGGATGTCACAGGTAATGTCACGGGTAATGTCACAGGTAATGTCACGGGAGAAGCTGGCACCGTTCCGTGGAGCGGCGTTACTAGCACACCAACCACACTCGGCGGCTATGGAATTACTGATGCTGCTACAAGTGCACAAGGTGCATTGGCAGACAGCGCACTACAAAGTGTAGCATTTAGCGACTTAACCAGTACACCAACTACACTACAAGGCTATGGCATCACTGATGCATCAACTGTGAATTTTCTCGGCGACCTAACTGATGTAAGCGGCACTAGTGCATTTAGCGGAGATATTCTAATGTGGAACGGCTCTCAATGGGCGCCGTCACTAAGATTTTCCGCAGAAATGGAATTCGCTTTTGGTCCACGCATGAGCGATCCTATACAGTATATAGCAGGCAACGTTGACGGAACTGGTATCAGCGAAGGCGATGTTTTACAGTTTATTGCAGGACCTACCGCAGGCGGCACCAGTGGACGCTGGACTGTTTATAGAGCCGATGCAGATTTTATAGCAAACTTTGATAACTTAAATGTCAACTTTAACAGATACCAAGAAATGACAATTGTTATCAACAATAATTACACACCTGCAGGAAGTATTATCAAAGTACAAGGTACTGTGCAGGACCCTATTGGCAGTGGATCTGACGATTACGAATTGATTGCAAATGGCATCACATACACTGTTACTGGCACAGCATTAGATCCAATACCGGCTATACAATCATTAAACGTTCCTGGCTTAACAGTAGGATTTGAAAACACTGATACACAGATCAGTTTGATAACGCTCAACTATACTCCGCAGGTTGATGGGGATTCGATTGAAATTGTTGCAGCAAGTGGATGGACACGCTGTGGTATTTCAACAGGTACTTACACATTGGCTGACAATATCGATGGCTCGCCGGGTGTTAAAATCACAGGATTTCAAGACGAAGGCAACGCAATAGACATCAATTGGAAAGATGGCCACGGACCAAGTGGTGCAACCGGCAGATATGATATCTACAAAATTTGGTATATTAGAACAGGCCAGAATAAAGTATTCTACGGTGAACACTATCATACTGATTCTTTGGACTTGCAATCATTCAACGGTGACTTAACTGGTAGTGTATATGCTGATGATAGTAGTCTAATAAT
>P_2C_Liq_1_UnCtyDRAFT_1000623_pt1 | contig 14954 bp, 10 predicted proteins | sample Pon2CUnioCityCA_2_FD_10234 | JGI IMG/M metagenome (IMG submission 10234)
CCGAAGCGTTTGATCAGGATCCTCCTGTTCAAGCTAACATATCGGGGGCAGATGCCGTAACGGGTCTGACCTCGCAACATCGCCTTAACGTAGAAGGGATCAAAAATGTCAAAAGTCATTGGTATTGACCTCGGCACCACAAACTCATGTATTGCGATCATGGACGGCTCTGCCGCCCGCGTGATCGAAAACTCCGAAGGCGCGCGCACAACGCCGTCGATCGTTGCTTTCACAGAAGACGAGCGCCTCGTTGGCCAGTCCGCCAAGCGTCAGGCTGTCACAAATCCTGAAAACACTGTTTTTGGCGTCAAGCGTCTCATCGGCCGCCGGTTTGATGACGCGGACCTCGCAAAAGACAAAAAGCATATGCCTTTCAATGTTGTGAATGGCGGCAATGGCGACGCGTGGATCGAAGCGCGCGGCGAGAAGTATTCGCCCAGCCAGATTTCTGCCTTTATCCTCGGCAAAATGAAAGAAACTGCTGAGAGCTATCTTGGCGAAGATGTGACCCAAGCGGTGATCACCGTTCCCGCATACTTCAACGATGCCCAGCGCCAGGCGACAAAAGACGCCGGCAAAATCGCGGGCCTCGAAGTCCTGCGCATCATCAACGAGCCAACAGCCGCCGCGCTGGCCTATGGTCTCGACAAAAAAGAAACCCAAACCATCGCGGTCTATGACCTCGGCGGCGGCACATTCGACGTGACCATCCTCGAAATCGACGATGGCCTCTTTGAAGTTAAGTCCACCAACGGCGACACATTCCTCGGCGGTGAAGACTTTGACATGCGCATCGTTGCATACCTTGCGGACCAGTTCCAAAAGGAAAACGGCGTTGATCTGACCAAAGACAAAATGGCCCTCCAGCGTCTCAAAGAAGCTGCTGAAAAAGCCAAAATCGAGCTGTCCAGCTCGTCACAAACCGAGATCAACCAGCCCTTTATCTCCATGGGCAAAGACGGCTCGCCGCTGCACATGGTTATGAAGCTGACACGTGCCAAGCTTGAAAGCCTCGTCTCTGACCTGATCAAAAACTCGCTGAAGCCTTGCGCCGCAGCGCTCAAAGATGCGGGCCTCTCCACAAGCGATATCGACGAAGTCGTCCTCGTGGGTGGTATGACGCGTATGCCGAAAGTCATTGAAGAAGTGACAAAATTCTTCGGCAAAGAGCCGCACAAAGGCGTGAACCCTGATGAAGTTGTTGCCATGGGCGCGGCCATTCAGGCGGGCGTTCTTCAGGGCGACGTCAAAGACGTTGTTCTGCTTGACGTAACGCCTCTCTCGCTCGGTATTGAAACACTCGGTGGCGTCTTCACCCGTCTGATCGACCGCAACACAACGATCCCGACGAAGAAGTCCCAGATCTTCTCAACAGCCGAAGACAACCAAAACGCCGTGACAATCCGCGTCTTCCAAGGCGAGCGTGAAATGGCATCCGACAACAAGATGCTTGGTCAGTTCAACCTTGAGAACATCCCGCCAGCGCCGCGTGGCCTGCCACAGATCGAAGTCACATTTGACATCGACGCCAACGGGATCGTCTCTGTTGGTGCGGCTGACAAAGGCACAGGCAAAGAGCAAAAAATCACCATCCAAGCCTCGGGCGGTCTTTCAGACGCCGACATCGAGAAAATGGTGAAAGACGCCGAAGAAAACGCCGAAGCCGATAAGGACCGTCGCGAGCTTGTGGAAGCGCGCAACCAAGCCGAGAGCCTGATCCACTCGACAGAAAAGTCTGTGGAAGAGCACTCTGACAAGGTTGATCCAACCACAGTCGAAGCGATCGAACTGTCGATCGCGGCTCTGCGCGATGACCTCGACAAAGAGGACATCACGGCAGACAAGCTCAAAGCTGGGATCCAGAACGTCACAGAATCAGCCATGAAGCTGGGCGAAGCGATCTATAAGGCACAGGCAGAGGCGGGCGACGATATGCCCAATGCTGCCGATGAGGGCGGAGCCGACGATGATATCGTCGACGCTGACTTCGAAGACCTTGGCGACGAAAAGCGCAGCTAAGCGCCTAAGGAAGATTGGCAGGGGCCGGTCCGCGCGCCGGATCGGCCTCGCTTGTTTCCAGAAAGGGTAGTGACCCATGGCAAAACGCGATTATTACGAGACGCTTGGCATCTCAAAAGGCGCCTCAGCCGACGAAATTAAAAAAGCCTATCGCACCAAAGCGAAAGAGCTTCACCCCGACCGCAACACAGACAACCCCGACTCTGAAGCCAAGTTCAAAGAGGCGGGTGAGGCTTATGAGGTCTTGAAGGATGCCGATAAAAAGGCCGCCTACGACCGTTACGGCCACGCTGCCTTTGAAGGCGGCATGGGCGGCGGGCGTCCTGGCGGTGGTATGGGTGGTGGACAGGGCGACTTCTCCTCTGCTTTCTCCGATGTGTTCGATGATCTCTTCGGCGATTTTATGGGCGGCCAACGCGGCGGCGGACGTCAGCGCGCTTCACGTGGGGCTGACTTGCGCTACAATCTGCGTGTCTCCCTTGAAGACGCATTCTCTGGTCTGCAAAAAACCATCAATGTTCCAACCTCTGTCGCCTGCGACGGTTGTAGCGGAACAGGCGCAGAAGGCGGGGCCGAGCCAACGACGTGCCCGACCTGTTCAGGCATGGGCAAGGTCCGCGCACAGCAGGGCTTCTTCACAGTCGAGCGCACTTGCCCGACGTGCTCGGGCCTCGGCCAGACCATCAAAAACCCCTGTGGGAAATGCCACGGCCAAGGCCGCGTTCAAAAAGACCGCTCCCTTGCCGTTAATATTCCTGCGGGTGTCGAGACAGGCACGCGCATTCGCCTCGCAGGCGAAGGCGAAGCAGGGATGCGCGGTGGCCCAACGGGTGATCTTTATATTTTCATAGAGGTCGAAGCGCATAAAATCTTTGAGCGTGAAGGGGTCAATCTCTTCTGTCGTGTTCCTGTGAGCATGGCCGCCGCCGCGCTCGGCGGTGACATCGAAGTGCCGACAATCGACGGTGGCCGCTCGCGTGTCAAAATTCCTTCAGGCTCCCAGTCTGGTCGGCAGATGCGTCTGCGCGCCAAGGGTATGCCCGCCCTGCGGGGCGGTGGCTCGGGCGATATGTTCATCGAGCTGGCGGTCGAAACGCCGGTTAATCTGACGAGCAAGCAAAAAGAGCTGCTCAAGGAGTTTGAAGAGCTTTCCGAAGACAATAACCCCGAGAGCAAGAGCTTCTTTAAGTCGGTTAAAGGTTTCTGGGACTCGATGAAGGGTTAAACCCCGACTCACTTCAACAGCAGGGGCGCGCCTACAGGTGCGCCCTTATTTTTTGGTTAATGAGAACCGCGCGCAGCCTTAACACCTGCTGTTTTTCGGGATGTTGAGCGGGCGGTGCACGCATGGTGCACGCAGTGTGCACGCTTTTCACCCCCCTATTTTTCCAAAATCGAATCGTTAACCTTTGCAAAATTAACCACTTATTCACCCTGCTCAGGCAGGCTTTCGTCATGTCTAAGCGTAACCAGTTTTCCGAAGCCAGCTTGCCGTTGTTTGCCTGTGATGAGGTCGCAATTTCTCCTGCGATTCCAAAGGGTAAGCTGCCTTCTTATATCGCGGATCACCGCCAGCGCCTGCGCGCCCGTTTCCTGTCGGGTGGGGCGGAGGCGATGCCCGATTACGAGCTTTTGGAGCTTCTCCTTTTTCGCGCCATTCCCCGCCGCGACGTAAAGCCCCTCGCACGGCTTCTCCTTGAGAAATTCAATGATTTCAATGGCATAATATCCGCTCCCGCCGAGCGGTTGCTTGAAGTCAACGGTGTTGGCGAGGCGGTGATTTGTGAGCTGAAAATCGTTTTGGCCAGCGCCCAACGCCTCGCCCGCTCCCGTATCCTCCAGCGCCCCGTTGTGTCCAGCTGGGACGCCCTTATCGACTACTGTCACACCGCCATGGCCCACCGCGACACAGAGCAATTCCGCGTGCTTTTTCTAGACCGAAAAAACACCCTCATCGCCGATGAAGAACAAGCCTCAGGGACGGTCGATCATGTCCCTGTTTACCCCCGCGAGGTCGTCAAGCGTGCGCTTGAGTTGAATGCCAGTGCATTGATTTTAGTGCATAATCATCCCTCGGGTGATCCGACGCCTTCTCCAGAAGATATTTCAATGACTGCCCAGATTGAGCGCGCGGCACAGGCTCTTGGCCTCACGTTGCATGACCATCTCATCATCGGCAAATCGACCGAATTGAGCTTCCGTGCTTCAGGCCTTCTCTAGCGGATCCAAACTTCGACACGGCGGTTGACTTGCCGTCCCCACTCCGTGTCATCACAGGCCATAGGCATCGCCTCGCCGTAAGCCTGAACGCTGATATCAAGCTGTGTGAAATCAGCCGTTTCAGCAGCTTTTTGCACAGCATTTTTTACAACCTCCGCCCGCCGCTTGGAAATTTCCAGATTGCCGTCTGCGGCACCCTCACCATCGCTAAAGCCAATAAAAACGAGGCTTTTTCCGTCATATATTCCAGCTTCAACTGCGCCAGCAAGCTGCTCCACATTCGAGCGGGATTGCGCATCAAGGCGCACGGACCCAGTTTCAAAACGAAACGAAGTGGTCAATCTGCGCATCTGTCGCAACTCGGCAATCATGTTGCGGGTCATTGAAAGGCTCATTTCATCGCCCGCGACTGAAATTGCATTTGCCAGACGGTCGCCCTGAAAATCAATCGGAATCTCTTCTGGCGCCTGATCGACAAACCCCGCCCGCCTGATCACAAACTGTGCAGCAGGGCTACGTGTGTAACTCAAAAAATCGCGTGCGATTTTGGGGAGGCGTCTGGCAGGAAGGTATAAAAACAAGGGGGTTGTCAGCGGGTAATCTTCTGTCTTCACATTGCGACGCGAGGGCCGCAAGGAGCGCCCACAGGGGCCGGTCAGGGTGAGAATTTTGGCATCTAATGTTGCCGAGCGCCCGACAAGCCCTATCCCGAACGGATCAATAGATACGCGTTTTGAGAGATCAAAATTATCAGTCGAAAACCGTGTTGTGCTGGCTGTCGCTTGGCTCTCCTGAAGCAGGAGCCGCTGCAAGGCCACAGCGCCTGCGCCTGTCTCAAGGTCTCTCAAATACGGGGTGATCGCGGCGTCTTGCGGACCGATGGTTTTCCAGTTGTTAATCTTTCCAGAATAAATCTCGGAAAGTTGCAAAACACTTATGTCTTCAACGGGATTTTGATTTGAAACAATCGCAACCAATGCATCAAGAGCCAAAACGCGTGCGCGCCCAAGGCGTGTCATGTCCCCCATCCCGGCTTCACGCGCAAGCTTGCGTTCCTGCGCCGTTATCTCGCGCGTCGACATCACAATATCGGTTTCGTCAGCCAGAAGGTCTGCAAAGCCCTCGCTGCTTGAATTTATATGAAAATAAAATCGAGCAAGCGTGGTGTTATCGGACTTTTGAAGAAGGGTAATGCTGAATTTTTCGTCGCTCTCTGTCGCCCGCTCGGTTTTGAGGCCGTTCTCGGCGGCGTAGGCCTCAATCAGAGCAGGCAATAAGAGATTTCCAATCTCGGGCGCTCCAGAAATATCGAGATCAGCCACAAACGATTTCAGATTCGGACAACCAGGCCCAACGCACTCGACGCCAGACCCATCAACCGTTAGCTCGCCATAATCCGTTTCAACCCGATAGAATTGACCATCAAAACCCAGAAGGTTGCCCACAATCTGCACTGATTTATCACGCGAGGTGAGTGTAACATCTTGAGCCTCAAGCGATTGTATGGAGCTAAAAACCAAAAGTGCAGCAGCAAAAGCTGCACGCTTAACATTTACCAAAAGAGCCTCTCAACCTAACCGTCAGTTGAAAGACACCTTCATGTCATTGACGAGCTTTTTCAACATCAGAAAGTCTCCAACGGCATCACAAGCCGGCATAGACATATCCAAAGTCTGAACCGCGATCTTTTCGCCACGGCTTGTTTGCAGAGTTTGTGCCTCAATGTCCTTATTGCAGTTGTCGGACGTAATCTCGATATCAACGCTCAGAGTAATGTCGCCCACTTCTTTCGCCATACCCGTTGGAAAGCTGTAAACTTCAGCAATGAGAGGGTTTTCAAGACTTGGGTTCCCTAACGCAATCATAAAGCCGCCATGCCCTGTTACCCCGTCAACAATATCGCCAGGGCGCTCGTTCCATATGTGCCGCGTCTCGCCATAATCTGCGCCAAATTCACGGGCATGAAGGCTGATTGAAAAATCGCCCTGCATTTGAACAACAGCTCGATCATATGTGTCGATGTCATCGACCGTGGCATTTGCGACGGCGCCTTCGCCTCCGGAAAAAGACGCAATAAAGATGGCCGCTTTACTCAAGGCGGGAACGGTGGTGCTCAATATTCCAGCGTTGTTGGTGACGTCTGAAAACATCATTCCATTGTGATGGATGACCACTCGCTCATTTGGAGCGCAGGGCGCAGACAGATCAAGATCGACAAGTGCAGCCGCTACAGGCGTGGCAGATAATGTGACTTTGCACGCCTCACTCGGTAACGGTTGTTTGGTGCCCTGAGAGACGCTTGAAGAACTGTTGAGAGAAGCCGTTGTCAGCGTCTCATCATTTGCGGCGGTCAATTCAATGTCTGATATCGCAACAGGCAAAGGCATGGCCTGCACATCTGCGGCGCTCGCACGATTAGGCGCAGACATGGTCTGCATAATCTGGCCTGTGATCAAGACTGTGGCAAACGTCGCGCCAGCAATTCCATATCTTTTGTAGTCGGGCATATCTGCCTCCGCCTTAAAGGTTCGGAGGCAGTTTCGTTAAAAACTTGGGCACACTTAGGGCAAAAGCGCGGAGTCATTCTGGCGTTTCTGTGGTTCTTTATACACGCCCATGACAGTGCTTGAATTTCTTGCCAGAGCCGCAAGGACACTCTTCGTTGCGACCAGGGTTGCCCCAAGTGCTTGGGTCATCCTCGACAAAGCCTTCTGACTTGGGCGTGAGTGGCTCCGCTGGGGCCGCGCTCATCTGTTCACGCTCTTGCATCATGGCAAGGGCCTGTTGCTGTTCTTCGTCTGACAGCGGCCTGACAAGGGCAAGCTGCTGAGTTACGTCTTCACGCAAGCTGTCGAGCATATTTTCAAAGAGCTGGAAGGCTTCGTTTTTATACTCGTTGAGCGGGTCGCGCTGCGCATATCCACGAAAGCTGACAACAGAACGCAGGTGTTCCAAGGTGAGCAAATGCTCGCGCCATTTCTTATCGATCGTTTGAAGCAAAACCTGCTTTTCGATCATACGCATTGTCTCTGGCCCAAAATGTGCGGCCTTGGATGCCATAAAGGTGTCACTGGCGTTTTCGAGCCGATCGGTGATCTCGTCGTCGTCGACGCCTTCTTCCGCCGCCCAGTCGATCACAGGCACATCAATGCCGAGCTTTTCAATGCAGGCGGCATATAGCCCCTCTGTGTCCCATTGGTCCGCGTAGGTTTTAGGTGGCATGAATTCATCAACCAAATCATCAATAACTTGATTGCGCATATCTTGGGTAATGGCTGAAAGGTCGGCGGCCTCCATGATATCGCGGCGCTGTTTGAAGATAACTTTGCGTTGTTCATTCATCACATCATCAAACTTGAGAAGCTGTTTGCGGATGTCAAAGTTGCGGCCTTCAACTTTTGCTTGAGCGCGCTCCAGAGATTTGTTGACCCATGGGTGAACAATTGCCTCGCCGTCCTTCATGCCGAGTGTTGAAAGGACTTTGTCCAGCCGCTCTGAGCCAAAAATGCGCATCAGGTCGTCTTCAAGGCTGAGATAGAAAGAAGAGCGCCCAGGGTCGCCCTGACGGCCAGAGCGGCCGCGGAGCTGGTTGTCGATTCGGCGGCTTTCGTGGCGCTCAGTGGCCAGAACAAAGAGACCGCCAGCCTCCTTAACCTTTTGCTCCCAGCCCTCGTGCTCAGCTTCAATTTTGGCTCGCACGTCCTCAATGTCCGCGTCGGGCGTTTCTGCAATCGCTTGCATGATCTTGAACTCGACATTGCCACCAAGTTTGATGTCTGTGCCGCGGCCGGCCATGTTTGTAGCGATTGTGACAGCGCCAAGCTTGCCTGCGTCCGCGACGATTTGAGCTTCCTGCTCATGCTGGCGCGCGTTCAGAACATTGTGCTTCACGCCTTCTTTTGTGAGCATTTCGCTGAGGAATTCGGATTTCTCAATCGAGGTTGTGCCCACAAGAATGGGTTGGCCTTTGGCGTTAGCTTCCTTGATCGTCTCTACGATAGCAGCAAATTTTTCTTGCGCTGTGCGGTAGACAGCATCGTCGTCATCGATCCGTGCAATGGGCTTGTTCGTTGGAACTTCAACAACACCAAGGCTATAGATTTCCATGAATTCTTCGGCTTCGGTCGTCGCAGTTCCCGTCATACCGGCAAGCTTGTCATAGAGGCGGAAGTAGTTTTGGAACGTCACCTGAGCCAGCGTTACGTTTTCTGGCTGAATATTGCAGCCTTCCTTGGCCTCAATCGCTTGATGTAGCCCCTCAGAAAGCCGGCGGCCAGCCATCATACGGCCCGTGAATTCGTCGATCAAAACAACATCACCGTTACGGACGATATAGTCTTTGTCTTTGGCGAAAAGCTTGTGCGCGCGAAGGCCTTGATTGACGTGATGCACGATTGTTGTGCTTTCGGGGTCGTAGAGGCTTTGACCTTCCTCCAGAACGCCGCGCTGAAGCAGGAGCTGTTCTAAAAATTCGTTGCCTTCATCTGAGAAGGTTACATTGCGTGTTTTTTCGTCAAGGCTGTAATGTTCCTCGGTCAACTCAGGAATCAGTTTATCGATCTGGATATAAAGTTCCGACCGGTCTTCAGACGGCCCCGAAATAATCAGTGGCGTGCGTGCCTCATCAATCAGGATAGAGTCAACTTCATCGACGATCGCAAAATGATGGACTTTTTGATTGATCTGTTTCAGCTCGGATTTCATGTTATCGCGCAGATAATCAAAGCCGAGCTCGTTGTTTGTCGCGTAAGTGATGTCTGACGCGTAGGCGGCTGACTTTTCATTTTCGGGCTGCTGTGGATAGATCACACCCGTTGTCATTCCGAGTGCGCTAAAGACGTTGCTCATCCATTCCGCATCACGGCGCGCGAGATAATCGTTTACTGTAACAACGTGCACGCCCTTGCCTGTGAGGGCGTTGAGGTATGCTGGGAAGGTAGCAACGAGCGTTTTGCCCTCACCCGTTTTCATTTCCGAGATATTGCCTTGGTGCAAGAAGATCCCGCCCATGAGCTGCACATCAAAGGCTCTCAGGCCCAAGGCCCGCTTGGCTGCTTCTCGGCAGTTGGCAAAAGCCTCAGGCAAAAGTGCATCAAGGCTTTCGCCCTCAGAGACGCGCGTTTTGAATTCGGACGTCTTAGCAATAATCTGCTCATCGCTCAGGGCTTCAAAGGCTGATTCAAGCGCATTGATCTGATCAATCAAAGGCCTTGTCGCCTTAACCTTGCGGTCGTTTGCCGTGCCAAAAACCTTTTTGGCGAGTGATCCAAGTCCAAGCATAATTAGTCCGATCCGCTCATTTTATCTCGTCGCAAGACATTTGCTTGCCCCGGTATTATGCGCGTCCTACAACGGCTTGGAACAGAAAGCGTGTCTTGGCCTTAAGGCGATGTAAGGGGCGGTTTTGGCAGTGTCAACGCCGAGCACGATACGCGAAGGAAACAAAGGGAATATGATGTCTAAACACTTCAAGATTATGTCACTGGTTTTGGCGGGCGCTTTTGCATCTGCTCCCGCTTTCGCGCAAGACACGACCCCAAATTCAAGCACAGTCGTTGCGACGGTCAACGGAACAGAGATTACCTTGGGCCATATGGCGATGGCGCGCAGCGGTCTTCCAGAGCAGTATCTACAGCTTCCTGACGATGTGCTTTTCAAAGCGATCTTGGATCAATTGGTAAACCAGACCATTCTTGCCGACCGTTTTGAAGGCGATGTGCCAGCCCCTGTTCAACGCCGCCTTGATAATGAGCGTCGCTCTCTTGTTGCTTCGACTGTTATTGAACAGATTGTTGAAGAAAAACTGACAGACGATGCGCTAAAAGCTGCCTATAGCGCGAAATATTCCGAAGCCACGCCTGACAAGGAATTCAAAGCGGCCCACATACTTGTGGAAACAGAAGAAGAAGCCAAAGCACTGATTGAAGAACTTGCCGTTGGCGCCGACTTCACCGAGCTTGCCAAAGAGCGCTCCACTGGCCCATCTGGGCCAAACGGGGGTGATCTGGGCTGGTTTAGCAAGGGTATGATGGTTCCTCCCTTTGAAGAAGCTGTGGCGGCCATGGAAGAGGGGGCTATTTCTGACCCAGTCCAGACGCAGTTTGGTTGGCACGTGATCAAGCTTAATGAAACAAGGCTCTCCGATCTTCCCCAATTTGAGGAGGTGAAAGCAGAACTCGAAAGCGAGCTGTTCAACACTGTAATTGAAGCTGAGGTGACGCGTCTAAAGAAGCTCGGGACTATAGAGCAAATCTCTGAAAACGATATAGATCCAGCCGTTTTGAAAGAAGACGCGCTGCTCACGGAGTAAAGGCTTATGGCAAAGATCACCAAGGTATCGCCTCTCGCACCTGCGCATTTTCCAGTGCTTCCCATTATTGAGGGTGTGAGCTTTGCAACGGCGGCAGCGGGTGTAAAATATGCCGGTCGCACCGATGTGATGCTTGCATCCTTGTGTGAGGGGACATCTATAGCTGGCGTTTACACGCGCTCTTCAACGCGGTCTGCTGCGGTGCTTGATTGCCAGGAGAAAACGGGTGGCGTAGCCAATGGCCGAGCTGCGATCATTGTAAACTCTGGAAATTCCAATGCTTTTACGGGTGCTGTTGGTGCAGAGTCTGTTCAGGCCATTACCTCTGCAGCCGCTGCTGTGCTTGATATGGACTCCAGCCGCGTTTTCACGTCTTCGACAGGTGTGATTGGTGAACGCTTGCCCCATGATAAGATCGTGTTTTCTTTAGAAGGGCTCAAGAGTAGCTTGTCAGAGGCTGGTATCGCCGATGCCGCGAAAGCCATTATGACGACGGACACTTTCCCAAAGGGAGCCAGTGCGAGCTATGAAGTGGGCGGAAAAACCGTCAAGATTGCGGGTATAGCCAAAGGATCGGGCATGATTGCGCCAGATATGGCAACCATGCTGGTTTATATCTTTACCGATGCAGCGGTGGATCAAGCTGACCTGCAAGCCGTATTGTCTGAGCTGACAGGCCCGACCTTTAATTCGATCACAGTTGACAGCGACACATCGACATCTGATACGCTTCTTTTGTGTGCCACTGGAAAAAGTGGCGCCTCTGTTGGGCGTGACGATACGCAGTTTCAGGAAGCGCTGCGCGACGTGATGCTCGATTTGGCGCATCAAGTTGTAAGAGATGGTGAGGGGGCTACGAAGTTTGTAGAAGTCTGCGTCACTGGCGCGCAAAGTGAACAAGACGCCCACACCCATGCTATGGCCATTGCCAATTCCCCTCTCGTAAAAACGGCAATAGCTGGAGAAGATCCAAATTGGGGTCGAATTGTTATGGCGATCGGGAAATCTGGCGCTTTTGCAGATAGAGACAAGCTGTCGATTTGGTTTGGTGACGTTCTTGTTGCCAAGGATGGTTGGGTTAACCCGAGCTACCGTGAAGAAGAAGCGGCGGCCGTGATGAAGAAACCTGAAATCAAGATCACCGTTGATTTGGGCCTCGGCCTTGCCAATCGGACTGTTTGGACCTGCGATCTCACACACGGCTATATTGAAATTAATGCGGATTACAGGTCATGAAGCTTGTTCTTGTGTCCGCCGTGGCTCTTTTTGACAAAGACAATCGTATTCTTTTGGCACAGCGGCCCGAAGGCAAGTCAATGGCTGGGCTTTGGGAGTTTCCTGGCGGGAAGATTGAGACTGGAGAAACGCCAGAAGATGCGCTTGTTCGTGAATTACACGAAGAATTGGGCATTGAAACATGGAACAGCTGTCTCGCACCACTCACCTTCGCGTCCCATAGCTACGATGATTTTCACCTGTTGATGCCTCTTTTTGCCTGTCGAAAATGGAACGGAATCGTGACCCCAAGAGAAGGTCAGGAGCTTTCCTGGGTCCATGTATCCAAGCTGAGAGACTATCCAATGCCAGCAGCAGACATCCCGTTGATCCCGATTTTGCGCGACTGGATGTGAATTAACACATACTTTTCTTATCTTTTGTGCGATTGTGGCTGTAATTGTTGGAAACAATACCCACGGAGAAAAGATGATGTGCACAATTTTTGTCGCAAGTGCCGTGTCGGTTCAAGGGCTTTTTGTAAAGACGCTACCAAACGGGCAGACAATTGTTCGCGTTGGACAAAAAGAATATTCAGGCACGCTCATTGCATCAGAGCGATATGAAAAAAGGCTGGCAGGATAACCTGCCAGCCTTTTATTTTTAGATCTCATATTTGATTAGTCGAGATTACGTTCGATTTCTTCGCGTTCAAAAATCTCGATCACATCACCAGCACGGATGTCGTCATAGGCTTCAAACGCCATACCACATTCCTGACCTGATTGGACTTCTGCCACTTCGTCTTTGAAGCGCTTGAGTGTCTTCAAGGTGCCCTCGTGAATAACAACGTTGTCACGAAGTAGGCGAACGCCCGCACTCCGACGTGCTACGCCTTCCGTCACAAGACAGCCAGCAACCTTGCCAACACCCGTTACTTTGAAGACTTCGCGGATTTCGGCATATCCGATGAACTTCTCACGAATTTCTGCAGACAAGAGGCCGCTGGCAGCCTGCTTAACGTCATCGACAAGATCGTAGATCACAGAATAATAGCGAATTTCGACGCCTTTTTGGTTTGCACTGTTACGCGCGGGCGCATTTGCCCGAACGTTAAAGCCAAACACCGGTGCGCCTGATGCCTCAGCAAGGCTGACATCGCTTTCGGTGATTGCGCCGACACCTGAGTGCAGAACGCGTACGCGGACCTCGTCGTTTCCGATTTTTTCCATTGCTTGCACAATGGCTTCTGCGGACCCCTGAACATCTGCTTTCATCACGATTGGCATTTCGGTGACATTTTTGTCATCTTTTGCCTTCGCCATAAGCTGTTCAAGCGTGGTTGCTGCCCCGGCGGCTGCGCGTTTTTCTTTGGCTGCACTTTCGCGATATTCGGCAATTTCGCGGGCTTGTGCCTCAGAGCTGACGACATTGAGAACATCACCCGCCTCTGGCGTGCCGTTGAGGCCGAGGACCTCTACAGGAACAGACGGGCCTGCCTCTTTAACGCGTTCGCCTTGGTCGTTGATGAGCGCTCGAACTTTACCATACTGCTCGCCAACAACGAAAATATCACCTTGGCGAAGCGTGCCTTTTTGCACAAGAACCGTCGCAACAGGGCCACGGCCAACATCAAGCTGAGCTTCAATCACAGCACCTTCGGCCGCACGATCGGGGTTGGCTTTGAGCTCAAGGATTTCTGCTTGGAGAGCAATCGCTTCAAGCAATTCATCAAGCCCTTGACCTGTGATTGCAGAAACTTCGACATCCTGAACGTCACCTGACATAGCCTCGACGACAACTTCATGCTGCAGAAGGTCTGTGCGCACTTTGGTTGGGTTTGCCGCTGGTTTGTCGATTTTGTTGATTGCAACAATCATGGGCACTTTAGCTGCTTTGGCATGATTGATTGCCTCGATCGTTTGAGGCATGACCGCATCATCTGCTGCAACAACAAGCACAACGATATCTGTGACCTGCGCACCGCGTGAGCGCATAGAGGTAAAGGCGGCGTGACCAGGTGTGTCCAGGAAGGACAATACAGCCCCGCTTGCCGTCGTAACCTGATAAGCACCGATGTGTTGGGTGATACCGCCGGCTTCTCCAGCAACAACTTTCGCGTCTCGGATCGCGTCGAGAAGCGATGTTTTGCCGTGATCAACGTGACCCATGATCGTAATAACGGGAGGACGTGATTTGAGATCTTCGGCGTTTTCTGGAACTTCCTTGATCACGTCTTCAACGTCAGCCGCTGAAACACGTGTCATCTTGTGGCCAAACTCTTCGATGATCAGCTCTGCGGTGTCTGCATCAATGGTTTGGTTCTGTGTTACCATCATCCCCATATTCATAAGGGCTTTAACAACATCAGCAACACGCTCTGCCATGCGGTTGGCGAGTTCGCTCACAACAATCGCTTCTGGAAGCTGAACTTCGCGTACGATTTTCTCGCGCTCTACATTTTGGCCCATTGCCTTTTGACGTGCGCGCTCTTGTTGACGTTTCATAGCCGCCATGGAGCGCTGACGACCGCCTTCACCCCCAGAGAGAGCTTGGTTAAGCGTCAGCTTCCCGCTGCGACGGCTTTCGTCGCCACGCGCTTTGGTTGCTTTGTTGCGATCGTCACGGTCGTTATTTTCAACTTTGCGGCGATCCGCCATAGGCTTGGCCGCGGTGCGGTTTGCGCCTGCGCCTGCGTCTGCATCAGGAGCAGGTGCGGCTGCCGCGCGCTTTGCGGCTTCTTCGGTTTCGCGAAGTTTACGGGCATCTTCTTCTGCCTTGGCGCGCGCACGCTCTTCGCGCTCTTTTTCTTCACGTTCTTTTTCTTCGGCTTCCGCGCGACGACGCATACGCTCTTCTTCGCGTTGCTTTTCCTCAGCTGCGCGCTGCTCTTCTTCGTCTGACTCGCGAGCCTTTGCAGCCTGAACAGCCTTCAGACGGCGTTCCATTTCTGCATCAGTGATACCGCCAGGGCGGTTGCTTGAAGCTGCGGATGATTTGTTACCACCAGTGCCTGCACCTGTTGCAGCGACATTGGGTTTGGGTACGACAACGCGTTTGCGCTTCGTTTCTACTACCACATTTTTGGTGCGGCCGTGGCTAAAGCTTTGCTTTACGTTGCCAGACCGCGGACCGCCGCGGAGACCAAGTGTCTTTTTGCCGTCGCTATCGCTCATTCGATATACTCATC
>P_2C_Liq_1_UnCtyDRAFT_1000627_pt1 | contig 14932 bp, 13 predicted proteins | sample Pon2CUnioCityCA_2_FD_10234 | JGI IMG/M metagenome (IMG submission 10234)
GCCCGTGCTGCTGAGCGGTTGCATATCACGCAGTCGGCGCTCTCTCACCAGATCAAGGGAATTGAGGATCAGGCGGGTGTCGAGCTGTTTGTGCGCCGCTCAAAGCCGATGAAGCTGTCAGCCGCAGGGCAGCGCCTGTTGCGCGTGGCAGAGAAGGTTTTGCCCGAGATTGCCGCGCTTGAGGCCGAGTTTATGGGGCTGCGTCAGGGTTCCGCAGGGCGACTGCATATTGCGATTGAGTGTCACGCTTGTTTTGAGTGGCTCTTTCCTGTGCTTGAGCAGTTTCGCGCGCCGTGGCCTGAGGTGGATGTCGATATCCGCCCGGGTCTTGCCTTCGAGGCCTTGCCCGCGCTCATGCGCGAGGAGGTCGATGTGGTGATTTCATCAGATCCTGAGAGGCTGAAAGGCATCAAGTTTGTGCCGCTGTTTGACTATGCGCCCGTGTTTGTCGCGGCGTCCAAGCACAGGCTGGCCGAAAAGCCCTATGTCGAGGCAGAAGATTTTCGGGGTGAAACGCTGATCACCTATCCGGTCGAGCGTGCGCGGCTCGATATCTTTTCGGAGTTGCTCGGCCCTGCCAAAGTTGAGCCGCTGGCCGTGCGGCAGGTTGAGTTGACGGCTGTTATCCTGATGTTGGTTGCGGCGGGGCGCGGTGTTTCTGTGTTGCCTGACTGGGTTTTGCGCGAGGTGAAGAGCTCGGCCGATTACATCACACGCCCTCTGACAGCAGAGGGAAAGACCAAGCGTCTTTATGCGGCGGTGCGAGAAGATGACGTGAGCCTGCCGTTCTTGGCGCATTTCCTAAAATTGGCGCGTGAAATACCGATCAGGCTCCAAAGAGGCTGAATGGGTTGCGTGAAGCGCAGCCAAGGCGTATAGCCGCGGTTTGATACCCCTCAAGGAGCCTAAGCCATGCAAGGCAGCGCGAATCTTAACGTGATGATCAAAGCCGCCCGTAAAGCGGGCCGAAGCCTTGTGAAGGATTTTCGCGAAGTCGAAGCGCTTCAGGTTTCGATGAAAGGCGCAGGCGACTTTGTGAGCAAAGCAGACTTGCGCTCGGAGGCGATCATCAAGGAAGAGCTGATGGGCGCGCGGCCGACGTATGGCTGGGTGGCTGAAGAAGGCGGCGTTGAAGAGGGCCAAGACCCGACGCGCCGCTGGATCGTTGACCCGCTTGATGGCACGACCAACTTTTTGCACGGGATGCCGCATTGGGCGATCTCGATTGCGCTTGAGCACAAGGGCGAAGTCGTTTCGGCTGTGATCTATGATCCGGCCAAAGACGAGATGTTCTATTCTGAAAAAGGCTCAGGCGCATGGCAGGACCACGCCCGCCGTCTGCGCGTTTCGGGCCGCCGCCGCATGAACGAATGTGTGTTTGCGACGGGTTTGCCATTTTCAGGCCATGGTGATTTGCCCGCGACGTTGAAAGACCTTGCGCGCGTTCTGCCCGGCTGCGCCGGTGTGCGCCGCTGGGGTGCGGCTTCGCTTGATATGGCCTACGTGGCTGCGGGCCGCTATGACGGCTTTTGGGAGCGTGGCTTGAGCGAGTGGGATTTGGCTGCTGGTATGCTCATCGTGCGGGAAGCTGGCGGCTTCGCCGAAGCGATTGACCCTGAAGCAGGTATTCTGGACAGCGGTGAGATCATCTGTGCGAACGAAGGCATGTTTGACCCGCTCTGTAAGCTTATCCGCAACACTTAACTTAACGATCAGAGGGGTGGTTTACGCCATCCGCCCATGGAATCGGGTCATGTTCTGAAGGGTTAACCCCCTCCAGTGCACCCATATTGACGCCGTATTGGTTGGGGTTCGAGCGCCGCTGGTGGTGCGTGTAGGTACCGCAGGTTTTGCAGAAATAGTGTTTGGCTGCCATCGTGCCCCATTGGTAGAGGGTCAGATTGTCCTCCCCTTTGACAATCGTGATCCCGTCGAGCGGCGCGCTGACTGCAACGGCCCCACGGCGGCGGCAAAACGAACAGTCGCAGCGCCGTGCTGTGTTGAGCCCGTCACTGAGAACAACCTGAAGTTCAACGGCACCGCAATGGCATGTGAGCTTGTGTGGCTGTGTCATCTGCGCCGCCTTATGGTTGGGATGCTGGAGCGGTCATATTTTGCCTCGGGGTGAGGCGGGTGAAAGTCGTTCGTATGCCAGAAGCGCGGCCCGCCGAGACGCAAGAACAGCGGAAATGTCAGCGCGATGCCCGCAACAAAGCCACCTGCGTGGGCCCAATAGGCGACGCCGCCTGTGTTCGGGTCAGCGGACAAGCCGCCAAAGAACTGCATGCCAAACCAGATCAGCAGCATGATCCATGCGGGAAGGGTGAACACGCGGAAGAAGATCACGATGATCAGCAGGATATCGACCTTGGCGCGCGGGAATAGCAAAAGGTAGCCGCCCATGACACCTGCAATTGCGCCAGAGGCTCCGACTGTTGGCACGGCAGAGCCCGGGGCAAAGACCACATGCACAAAGCCCGCCAAAAGCCCTGCCATGATGTAGAAGGCAAGGAAGCCCAGATGCCCCATTTCGTCTTCCATATTGTCGCCGAAGATCCAGAGAAATAGCATGTTGCCGCCAAGGTGCATCAGGCCTCCGTGGAGGAACATCGAGGTGAACAGGCCCTCAAAGCCCTGCCCTGTGCTGACGGCTGCCGGGATGAGCGCGTATTGAAAGTAAAAGTTGTTGAGCGCGCGCGGATCAGCAAACAAATGCCAATAGCTCAAGAAGACGGCGATATTCACCGCGATCAGCGCGTATGTCACAAAGGGCGTGCGCCCGCTCGGGTTATGGTCGCGAAATGGAAACATGCAGCAAGGCTAGAAGCAAAGCGGCACGGCGAAAAGCGCAAACTGCGGGGTTGGCTGCTTTAGGGGGAAATACCTTGAGAAGGGCTGGGGGCGCAAAGCTCCCCCAGCTGGCCTGATTGCGCGAGGCGCAATTTGAAGCCCTTTATCCTTGTCCGGCCAGAAGCGCGGCATTGCCGCCTGAGGCGGTTGTGTCAACGCAGACATGCCGCTCGCCCATCACGCGCGCCACATCAGGGGCACCGGTGATCAGCGGGGTGATCGCGCCATTGCGGTTTGCAAGAGCTTGTTCATAGCTGCGGGCCTCGGCATCGTCGCCCCAGAACAGCACACCCGAAAACCCTGTCAGGTTTTCGAGCGCATCTGCCGGCAATTGGCCTGTCGCCTTTGCGGCACGTCCGCCAAGGCCGCGTACCATGGCGGCCTGTGCTTCGGCGGCTTCAGCGCTTGGCCCCAGGCAGAGCAGTGGCGCGCGGGCTTCAAGGCTCAGTTTGTTGGACTCGCCCGTTGGGCCGGGCATCACCATGGTTTGTGCGGCTTGCCCTGCGGGTGTGGCTGCAATGGCGCTTTGCATGGCTTGGGCTGTCATGGTGCTTCCCCATGTGCCTGCTGCGGTTTGCGGCTCAGGGCGCACAAAACGCGGCAGGTAGTTTGGCCCGCCTGCTTTTGGCCCTGTGCCAGAGAGACCTTCTCCACCAAAAGGTTGGCTGCCTACGATTGCACCGATCTGGTTGCGGTTGACGTAGATATTGCCGGCATGGATGCGCTCGCAGATGTGCTGGACGCGATCATCAATGCGGGTTTGCAGGCCGAAAGTGAGGCCGTATCCCGTTGCGTTGATGGCTTCGACCACAGCATCGAGTTCGCCTGATTTGAAGGTCGCGAGGTGCAGCACGGGCCCGAAAATTTCTTGGCCCATGTCCGCGATGCCGCCAACCTTGATGAGCGAGGGCGCGATGAATGTGCCCGAGTTGGGCGTGCGCAGTTCGTGCAAAAGGCGGCCTTCGCTGCGGGCGGTTTCTATGTGCGCAGCAATCCCTGCGCGCGCGTCTTCGTCGATCACGGGGCCGACATCTGTGCTGAGAAGCCATGGTGCGCCCATCGAGAGCTCGTCCATTGCGCCTTTGAGCATATGGGTGAGGCTCTCGGCGATATCGTCTTGCACATACAGGCAGCGCAGAGCCGAGCAGCGCTGGCCAGCAGACTGGAAGGCGCTTTCAACAATCGCCTGTACCGCTTGCTCGGGCAGCGCGGTTGAATCCACGATCATCGCGTTCAAGCCGCCTGTTTCGGCAATGAACGGTGCGCCGGGCGCGAGATTGTCGGCCATGGCGCGGCGTATGAGCAAGGCTGTTTCTGTGCTGCCCGTAAAGGCAACACCGCCGATGCGCGCGTCAGATGTCAGGGCTGCGCCGATGTCGCCTGCTCCGGGAAGGAGCTGGAGGGCGTGGGCTGGCACACCCGCCTCGTGCAAGAGCTGCACCGCACGGTAGGCTATGAGGGATGTCTGCTCGGCGGGCTTTGCCAACACAGCGTTGCCAGCGGCCAACGCGGCTGAAACCTGCCCTGTGAAGATCGCCAGCGGGAAGTTCCATGGGCTGATGCAGGTGAACGTGCCTACGGGCGCGTCATGGGGCGCGTTGGCGGCGTAGTAGCGCAAGAAGTCGACCGCTTCGCGGAGCTCGCCGACCTGGTCGAGCATGATCTTGCCCGCTTCGCGCGCGAGTTGCGCGAAAAGCTCGCCGAAGTGCTTTTCATAGAGGTCGGCGGCTTTGTTCAGGACTTTCGCGCGCTCCGCCGGTGTTGTGTTCCATGCTCTCGCAGCCTTTATCGCGGTGTCCACATCTGCTGGCGACGCAAAGGCCACTTGCCCCACTGTGTCTGCAGGGTTGGCGGGGTTGAGCACCGGATGGGGCTTTTGTGGCTTGGCTTTGCCAGCAAGGATTGGCCCAGCCTCCCAGACATGGGTGGCAAAGGGCTTGCGCGCCTTTTCGATGCGCGAAAGCGTTGGCTCATGTGTGATATCAAAACCCTTGGAGTTGACGCGCTCGGGCGCGAAAAGCTCTGGCCCTTCGGTGATATCCGGCTGAGCTGCGGCCAAGGCGTCAAACGGGCAGTTGGCGACTTCCTCAGCGGGCACGTCCTCGTCGACGATCTGGTTTACAAAGCTTGAATTGGCACCGTTTTCCAGCAAGCGGCGCACGAGATAGGCGAGCAGATCACGGTGTGCACCGACAGGGGCGTAGACGCGGCAATGCGTGCCGCGCTCTTTGAGAACGATATCATGCAAGGCTTCGCCCATGCCGTGCAGACGCTGGAATTCGTAGGCGTCATTGCTCACGCCCATATCTTTGGCGATGTCGAGCACAGCCGCTACAGTATGTGCATTATGCGTTGCAAACTGCGGATAGATGCGCGCGGTCATGCCCAGAAGCTTCTTTGCATTGGCGATATAGCTCACATCTGTCGCTGGCTTGGCTGTGAAAACAGGGAAGCCCTCTACGCCTTCAACCTGGGCGCGTTTTACCTCGGTGTCCCAGTATGCACCTTTGACGAGGCGGACCATGATGCGGCGGTCAAGCCGCTCGGCGAGGGCGTTCAACAGCGCGATGGCGTCGCCTGCGCGTTGCCCGTAGGCTTGTACAACCACACCAAAGCCGTCCCAGCCCGCTAGAGCAGGCTCTGACAGGACTTCTTCGATCACATCCATCGAAATGGCGAGGCGGTCGGCTTCTTCGGCATCGACATTGAGGCCCATGCCCGCCGATTTGGCGAGCAGCGCGAGCGAGCGTAGGCGCGGGGCCAGCTCATCCATCACGCGGGCGCGTTGGGCTTCTTCATAGCGCGGATGTAGCGCTGAAAGCTTGACCGAGATGCCGGGGTTTTCGCGGATTTCGGCATGTGTGCAGGCCTGCGCGATAGCTGTGATCGCGCGGGAGTAGGCCAGGTGGTAGCGCTTTGCGTCGCCCTCGGTGCGCGCGGCTTCGCCGAGCATGTCATAGCTGTAGGTGTAGCCCTTGGCTTCCATCTTGGCGGCGCGCTCCATAGCGCCCACAATCGTTTCGCCCAGAACAAACTGGCGACCCATTTCTTTCATCGCGCGGCCCACGGCTGTGCGGATCACAGGCTCGCCCAAGCGCTTTACGGCACCGCGCAACGAGCCGATGATGCCGGGGGCAGGCTCATCCAGCACTTTGCCTGTGAGCATGAGAGCCCATGTGGAGGCGTTGACCAGTGGCGACGTGCTCTCGCCCAAGTGGCTGGCCCAGTCTGATTGCGCGATTTTGTCTTCAATCAGCGCATCAATCGTTTCGGCATCGGGCACGCGCAGGAGCGCTTCGGCAAGGCACATGAGCGCGATACCCTCATCGGTGGAGAGGCCGTACTCGGCGAGGAAAACCTCCATCATGCCCGGATCGGAGCTTTCGCGAATGCCGCGCACAAGGGTGGCGGCGTCTGCTGAAATGCGCGTGCGCGTTTCGTGCGAGAGACCTGCCTCTTCAATCAGGCGTTCAAGCGTCTTGGCTTCATCGGCGTACATATTGGCGCTGATGGCTGTGCGAAGTGGGTTCTTAGGCATGGCAAGCTCCTCCATTTTGTCCTATGTATCGTTGAGTTGTCGGGCGATATTCCTGATATTGGATGAAAGGCGGATCGAAATGACTTCAAATTCACCATCTAAAGGGCAAATAGATCTGGATGCGTTTGATTGGAAGATTCTCTCGGTGCTGGCCTCTGACGGACGCATCCCTGTGACAGAGTTGGCGCAGCGCATCGGGCTTTCAAAATCACCGACGCAAGCGCGGCTCAAACGGTTGGAGCAGACGGGGGTCATCACGGGTTACAAGGCGCTGTTTGACCCGATCCGCTTAGGCTTGGATCATGTGTCGTTTGTGGAAGTGCGCTTGTCTGATACGCGTGAAAAGGCGCTTGCCGCGTTTAACGCGGCTGTCTCCAAGATCCCGCAAATTGAACAGGTGCATCTGATGGCTGCGAACTTTGACTACCTTCTCAAGGTGCGGACCCATAATATGAATGACTACCGAATTGTTATGGCTGAGCAAATTTCAACGCTGCCGTATGTCTCTTCGACCTCAACTTATGTGGCGATGCAGGCGGTGAAAGAGACCACTCTCGCGGATGTTATTTGACCGAGTGAGAACTTGTGTCATGCTCAGACCATGAGATCCTTGTTGTTATCGCTCATGCTTGTGCAGCCCGCGCTGGCTGAAACGTGCCCAGAGGCACCTGACCATGCGGTGCGCCTGGCCGAGCTGGTAGAAGAGGTGCGCGCGGCCAAAAACGAGATGCACGCAGCCCCGATCAGCAACAAGATGTGGGAGCTCTGGACAGATGCGCCTGATGAGGCGGCACAAGAAATCCTCAACCGTGGTATGCGCAAGCGCGCCTCGTTTGATCTCGTCGGGGCACTGGGCGATTTTGATAGGTTGGTTGAGTACTGCCCTGACTATGCCGAGGGCTACAACCAGCGCGCCTTTATCAATTTTATCCGACAGGATTATGATGCTGCTTTGCCCGATCTTACACGTGCATTGGAGCTGTCGCCCACGCACACAGGCGCTCTGACCGGCCGCGCGCTCAGTTATTATGCCGTTGGGAGGCTTGGTGAGGCGCGCGCTGACCTTGAGGTTGCTCTTGGGCTGAACCCGTGGTTGCCCGAGCGCCACATGCTGGCTGACCCGAATATGCAAGGCATAGATGCGCCGCACGGTGACGACCTTTAGAGGTGAGACATCACGTTGATCAAATTGCCCGCGGGGTCATGCAGCATGAAACGCTGCACTCCCCAGCTTTCACGCTCCGGGCCATAAAGAATATCATATCCAAGCGCGCGTGCCTTTTCGGCATAGATCTCGGCATCATCCACCTCAATGCTTAGCTCGGGCACAGGGGTGCCTTCACCGCCTGACGTGGCGAGGTTAACCTGTGCGGGGGTATGTGCGTCTGCGTCGAGCGTGAGAAGCCAGCCAAGATCCATTTGTGGTGTCAGGCCAAACAAATCTTCATAAAAAGCGCGCAAGTCGGGGATCGACGGTGCGTTGAGAGTGGCTGTGATGCGTTTGACGGTCATATTCTCTTCTTTCCCGCGCAACTTGCGGATTGTTTTTATCCGCTACTCGGTTTAGGCAAGCCCCGTTGGCCTGCGTGGTGGAATGGTAGACACAGGAGACTTAAAATCTCTAGGCCGTATAGGCCGTGCCGGTTCGAGTCCGGCCGCGGGTACCAGCATTTCTGTTTGAAAACAACGCGCGCTTCGTTGGCGCAGCTCTTTGCAAACCGCTTTTTGGGCGTTGATATTTCTAGTGGTGGTCCGCTTGCTGCGGGAGACCTCAGCCTCGTGAGATGAGGCAGAGAGATGTTGCAGGTGTGGGCCGCGATCTGGAAGTCTGCAGTCCTGCGCCGTGCGTTCCCGCTGCGAAGCGGGACGGGATATTCCCAAGCTTGTTCTGTTTGGCACAGGTCACTGAGATAAAATAAATTGTGAATGAGGCCCGTGGCTTAGGCTAGGGGCGTTTTGGGTTACGTATTCGTACGATTGACAGCTCCTCATGGGGCTGCGTAACCTTGGCACAGATGGTTCTGGCGTCTTTGCCAGATGAAAATGGGAACACGGTGCGGCCTGCCTTGAAAAGGGATGGCTTATTCCGCGACTGCCCCCGCAACTGTAAGCGGTGAGCGCCCTCCGATAGCTCCACTGAGCCTCTATCGCTCGGGAAGGACGGAGACGTGCATTGACCCGCAAGTCAGGAGACCTGCCATCAGATGTCAACCACCGGGCGGGGTGCCTCGGAACGGGTGATTGCTGAAGGCTCGCGCCGTGCTGTCTCTCTTCCCAAGCTCTTTGCCCACAAGAATTGCGCGGAGGGCGCTATGATTTTGGAAAGAACGCTGCACATGTTGCAGACACAAACTGATTGTGATGAACGCGTGGCCGAGCTGGCGCGTATGGGGTTTATGCAATGGCTGGGCNGTTTGAAGGGGCGGGAAAGCTTCCCCTGCCAAGCAACAGCCGCTCTGGCCGTTGCCGAGAAGTTCCGCCGCTCTGACCCTGCTGTCGAAGCCTTCTGCGGCCTCATTGAAGAGGCGCTTTTGATGCCGCCGCGGCCCATGAGCCTAGCGCTACCGCAAAAGCGCAGGCGTGGTGGCGCCAAGATGCGCCGCCATCTCATCTAGGGCTGAATTAGGCGGAGCAATTATCCGCTTGTTTCGAAAGAGTCNTAGAGACACGGCTCTTTCAGAAACACGCGTTTCGCGCTAGGCTACAATAGGGCATCAAAGAAGAGGCAAAAATGCTTCAGAAGTATTTCGGACTTTCTATTTTGGCACTTGGCCTTTCAGGCTCTGTCGCGGCGAGTGGCACAGTGGACAGCTCGTTGCGGCCTGTGTTGCGGCCCGGATCTGGAAGTGGTGGCGAGGTTGTTTCCGTGATGCGCGTGAGCGCAATGGTCCCGACATTGCGCCCTGTTGTGCGGCCGGCGGATCTTGATGTGGGGGCAACGCCTNTGGTTGAGGTGAAGAGCTTTGCGCGCAATGCGGGATTTGAGCGCTGGGTGGAAGGCTTTAAGCCACGCGCCGCACGCGCCGGGATTGACCCGCGTGTGATTGACCGGGCGTTTCGCGGCGTGCGCTTTAACACGGATGTGATCGAGCGCGATGGGAACCAGGCGGAATTCACCAAAACAATCTGGGAGTATCTGGCGAATGCGACGTCTGACAAGCGCGTGGCTGATGGCCAACGGATGCTTCGCAAGCATGCGCGCACACTCGATGCAATCGAGCGCAAATATGGCGTTGAGAAAGAGATCGTTGCTGCCGTTTGGGGGCTTGAGAGCTTTTATGGCGACATAAAAGGCGACTACAATGTGATCGAGGCGATGGCGACATTGGCCTACGATGGGCGGCGGGGAGAGTTTTTTTCCAAACAGCTGATTGCTGCGCTCAAGATTTTGCAACGCGGAGATACGAGTGCTGACAAGCTCAAGGGCTCTTGGGCAGGCGCTATGGGGCATACCCAGTTTATTCCGACATCCTATGAGCTTTTTGCTGTGGACTTCACCGGCGACGGAAAACGCGACATCTGGAGCAACGACCCAAGTGATGCATTGGCCTCGACAGCTGCTTATCTTGCGCGTTCGGGCTGGCAGAAGGGCATGCCTTGGGGGGTGGAAGTGCGCCTGCCAAGCGGCTTCAACCGTGGGCTTGCGAGCCGCAAGACCCTCAAGATGCCGAGTGATTGGGCCAAGCTTGGGGTGACGGATGTGAACGGGCGTGCCGTGCGCGACTATGGATCTGCGTCGATCCTGTTTCCTGACGGCGGGCGCGGGCTGGCACTTATGGTTTTTGAGAAGAACTTCCGTGCGATTGAACGTTATAATGCGGCGGACGCTTATGTGATTGGCGTGGGCCATCTCGCTGACCGTTTGCGCGGTGGGCCAGCTTTGGTTGGCAACTTTGGCCCTGGCGAGCGCCCCTTAACCGAAGGTGAGACCAAAGAGCTTCAACGGCAATTAAAGCGCAAGGGTTATTCGCTGGAGAAAATCGACGGCAAAATCGGGCCAAACACCAAGGCGCAGATCAAAGCTTATCAGCAATCAGTCGGGCTCAGTCCTGACGGGTATGCCAGTGAGGCGCTTTTGCAGCGGATCAAGCGGCGGTAAACCGGTTTCGAACCTATGCCGTGCGCCATCCTCTGAGGTGTTTTGACCTGAAAATGGTTTGTTTTCAGCCGCCTTCAAGGCGGTTGAGCAGGACGACCTCGCTTGTTTCCGTGATCGGTTGGAACCAGCTATCGTTGTATATTTTGCCGTCTATTGAGACAGACACCCCACGGTCGAGTTGTGGCCTTAGGGCTGGGTAGTCCTGCGCGAGTGTGGTGAGCAGCTCGCGCAGGTTTGTTGCTTTGACTTGCAGGTCACGGGTGCCGCCTGTGAGGTCCGCCAGACTACCCCAGAGCGTGACGGTGACCATCTCAGCCTTGGGCTTTGATGGCCGCCAGAAGCTTGGGCGGCGACATGGGCAGGCTGGTCATGCGCACGCCTGCAGCGCGGCTGACGGCGTTGGCCAGTGTGGCCAAAGGCGGGACGATGCCTGTTTCTCCCACGCCGCGTACACCATAGGGGTGGCCGGGGTTCGGGATTTCCAGGATCACCGGGTCGATCATTGGCAAATCGGAGGCGACAGGGATGCGGTAGTCAAGATAGCCCGCGTTTTGCAGGGTTCCGTCTTCGCCGTATATATATTCCTCGTTGAGTGCCCATCCGATGCCTTGCACGGCCCCGCCTTGAAGCTGGCCTTCGACATAGTCGGGGTGCACGGCTTTGCCTGCATCCTGAAACACCGTATAGCGCAGCACTTTGACGGCGCCTGTCTCGGGATCGACCTCGGTGTCAGCGATATGCGTGCCAAAGCTCACGCCAGCGCCCTCTGCGTTGACCTCGAAGTGACCGGCGATGGGACCGCCTGTGTTTGAGGCGGTTTCAGCGATTTCCTTGAGCGTCATCGGAGGGAATTTGCCCGCGTTGGGGCCAGCGGGCTGGGCGGCGCCATCAACCCACTCGACAGCCTCGGGCTCAATCCCCCATGTGGCGGCGGCGCGCTCTTTCATGATCTTGATCGCGTGGCGGGCGGCCTTGATTGTGGCCAGACCGACCGCGAAGGTGACGCGGGAGCCGTCTGTCACCTCGTTCTGGCCGAGTGTGGCTGTGTCGGCGATAACGCAACGGACCTGTTCGTAGGGGATGCCAAGCTCTTCGGCGGCCATCATTGACATGCTCGCACGCGAGCCGCCGATGTCGGGATTACCTTCAGACAGGCTGACTGTGCCGTCGGGGTTGATCATCAGCGAGACGCAAGTGTCGCCGCCGAAGTTAAACCAGAAACCACAGCCCATGCCACGGCCCTGATTTTCACCCAAGGGCGCGGACCAATGTGGGTGTGCCTTGGCCGCCTCCAGCGTGGCTTTGAGGCCGATCGCGGGATAGGTCGGGCCGTAGGCTGACTTCGTCCCTTCATCGGCTGCATTCAGAAGGCGCAGATCAATCGGGTCGAGCCCCAGTTCCTTGGCCATTTCGTCTATCACGCTTTCAACGGCAAAGGCGGCCATGGGCGCGCCGGGCGCGCGGTAGGCGGCGGCTTTGGGGCGGTTTGTGACCACTTCCCAGCCGACTGTCTCGACATTGTCCAGATCATAGGGCGCAAAGCCGCACATCGCACCCAGGGCGCCGTTCATTGCGTAAAAGCAGCCCGACTGGTAGCGGAAATCACCTTGGGCGGCGGTGATTTTGCCGTCTTTTGTCATGCCGATCTTGATGTCAATCGAGGTGGAGGCGGTGGGGCCAGAGGCGCGCATGACTTCTTCACGCGCCATGGTCATCTTGACGGGCTTGCCCGACTTCTTGGAGAGCATCAGCGCGACAGGTTCAAGAAACACCGTTGTCTTTCCCCCAAAGCCGCCGCCGATCTCGGACGCGGTCACTTTGAGGCGGCCTGCTTCCATACCCAAAATGGCGGAGCAGGTGTTGCGCACCATGTAGTGGCCTTGGGTACAGCACCACAGATCGCCCTGACCATCATTGCCCATCGTTGCAAGGCAGGCGTGCGGCTCGATATAGCCCTGATGCGTTGCGGCCGTGGTGAAGCTGCGCTCCACGATCAGGTCGGCTTTGGCAAAGCCAGCCGCGATATCGCCGTGGCCATACTGGCTGCGCGCCAGCACGTTCTGGCTGTAGCCCTTTGGCACGCTCTCTTGCTGGCGACCTTCGTGCAGCACAGGTGCGCCTTCTTTCATGGCTTCGTCCACGTCGATCACGTGGGGTAGCACTTCATAGTCGACTTTGATGGCCTTGAGAGCGGCCAGAGCCACAGAGCGAGAAGTGGCGGCGACGGCGGCGACTGTGTGTCCATCGTAAAGCGCTTTTTCGCCTGCCATGACGTTATCAAGGATATCGCGCGTGCCCTCGTCTTCGGGGGTGTGGATGAAGTCGGCGCGGGTGACCACGGCCTTCACACCGCTCATCGCTTCGGCTTGCGAGGTGTCAATCGAACGAATGCGCGCGTGGGCGTGGGGGCTGCGCAGACAGTAGCCAAAGAGCATGCCCGGGGCAGACATATCCGCGCCGTAGCGGGCGCGACCTGTGACCTTGTCCAAGCCATCTGGGCGGGGAACGCGGGTGCCGACAACTTTAAATTCGCGGCTCTGGAACTCGTCTTTGGCCATCAGGCTGCTCCTCGCATTTCGGCAGCGGTTTCAAGCACCGTGCGGATGATTTTGTCATAGCCCGTGCAGCGGCATAGATTGCCGGCGAGCCAGTAGCGCACTTCTTCTTCTGTCGGGTCTGGATTGCGCTCGAGCAGGTCTTTTGCCGCGACCAGAATACCCGGTGTGCAGATGCCACATTGCAGCGCGGCCTTGTCGATAAAGTTTTTCTGCAAAGGGTGCAGCTCTTCGCCTTTGGCCATGCCTTCGATGGTCTCGACCGCGCGGCCCTCGGCCTCGGCCCCGAGCACAAGGCAGGAGCAGACGAGCCGGCCGTCAAGGCGAACGGTGCAAGCGCCGCAGTCGCCTGAGGCGCAGCCCTCTTTGGAGCCTGTCAAATCGAGCTGATCGCGCAGGACATCCAGAAGGGTGTCGCCTGCTTCGCAGAGGTAGTCGACTTCGTCGCCATTGATTGTGGTGTGTACGTGGATACGGCTCATGATTTTTCTCCGTTTGCGCGGGCATAGGCGATGCGGGCAGCGCGGCGGGCAAGGACGCCGGACACGTCTTTGCGGAACGCCATTGTGCCGCGTTTGTCGTCAATCGGGGTGGCGGCGGCAGAGGCTGCGACTGCACAGGCATCGAGCGCTGTGTCTTCACATTTGGAGCCGATGAGGGCTTCGGCGGCTTCTTTGACGAGCATCACTTTGGGGCCGACCGCGCCGAGCGCGACGCCTGCGCACTCAACTGTGCCGTCTTGGGCAAGGATGATATTGACCGCGCAGCCGACCACGGCGATGTCCATTTCGGTGCGCGGAATAAAGCGCAGATAGGCGTCACCGCCTTTTTGGCCCCGCTCAGGAAGAAAGACTGATGTGACGAACTCGCCTTTGGCCAGAGAGGTTTTGCCCGGAGCCGTGGTAACTTCGAGCACGGGTATGTCACGCGTCCCATTTGGCCCTGCGATGCGGACGGTAGCGCCAGCAGCAACCATTGCGGGGACACTATCGCCTGCGGGGCCTGCATTACAGAGATTACCCACCATTGTGCAGCGTCCCTGAACCTGTGTGGAGCCAATAAGCTCGGCGCCTTCGACGACACCGGGGTAGTCGGCTTTGAGGCCTGCGTGCTCACCCATTGACAGCGCAAGGCACGCCAGCGCCAATGCGCCAGCCGCCAGCTTCGGCAGTGATTTCGTTCATGCCTTTGATGTGCTTGATGTCCACGATGGCCGACGGCGCGACATGGCCTGCACGCAGGCGTACGAGCAGATCTGTGCCGCCTGCCAGCACGCGCGCGCCAGCATCGGCCGCAAGCAGCGCAACGGCTTCGTCTATCGTTTCCGGAGTTTCAAATCGCATGGCCATCTCCCTAGAGGTGCTGTGTCAGGGTATTTTGCGGGCAAGACTCAGCGCTGCCCTCTTCAACGCACCTTCGCGAATGTGTCTGCTCTTGGCAAGGGGAGTGGGCGACACGCCGTGTCGCTTGCGTAAAAGTCAGCTGCCGCAGATATTTTGAAGGCGGAGCCAGTCGTTGTCAGTGAGCAAGGGCTCTGGCGCCGTTGTGCGAAACGGGTCTGCTTCGATCAAGGGGAGTGTCTCTTCGCCTGTGATGTCCCTGGCATAAGCATAGGGAGTTGCGCGCACAGACCATGCGGCGAAACCGGCAAGAAGCGTGTCATTTGGCACAAAGCTGCGGGCGCGTGTGAGCAAATGCTCTGCATAGCTGTCTTGAGCCGTGTCGCTCAGCTTGCCTGTTGTGAGCAATTGCAACGTTGCAATCAGCCCTGCCTGCTCCAATACATCTTCCAGCGGGTCACTGAGTTGAGCTGCGAGATGTTCAGCGATGATATAACCCGCGGCGACATCTGGTTCTTCAAAGTCTTCAATCAGGGCGCGGTTGAGCAAA
>P_2C_Liq_1_UnCtyDRAFT_1000628_pt1 | contig 14883 bp, 13 predicted proteins | sample Pon2CUnioCityCA_2_FD_10234 | JGI IMG/M metagenome (IMG submission 10234)
CCAAATTCGTATAATTCTATAGTAACTTTTTAAGCCTGTTTACAAGAAACAGGTGTCTATTAATTATTATTTTATTATGAAATATGTTAGAATACATTATAAAATTTAGCTTAAAAAATAAGCTCATCATTTTTTTATTTATTGCATCAGTAATTGGTTTTGGTATTTATTCTTTAACCCAAATACCTATTGGTGCTGTACCCGATATTACCAACAATCAGGTGCAAGTTATTACCACATCACGTAATTTATCTACACAAGATGTAGAGCAATTTATTACGTATCCTGTTGAATTAGAAATGGCTAATTTACCTGGAGTAGAAGAAATTAGATCCGTTTCAAAATTTGGTTTATCTGTAGTTACTATTGTTTTTAGTGATGATATGGGAACGTATCTTCCAAGACAACTTATTGCTGAAAAAATTAAATCTGCATCAGAGAAAATCCCTAAAGGATTTGGAGTACCTGAAATGGGTCCCATAACCACAGGTTTAGGAGAAATTTATCAATACATTTTAGATGTAAAACCCGGTTATGAAAATCGATATTCACCAACCAAATTAAGAACCATTCAAGATTGGATTGTTAAGCGACAATTATCTGGAATTCCAGGGGTAGTAGAAGTAAATACTTGGGGCGGATTTTTAAAGCAATACGAAGTTGCCATCAATCCAAATAAGTTACATGCAATGAATATTTCTATTGCAGAAGTGTATACTGCTTTAGAAAAAAATAACAGTGTTGCAGGTGGAGGTTATATTGAAAAAACTAACGAAACTTTTTTTATTCGTGGTGAAGGTTTGGTCAAAAATCTAGATGATATAGGCAATATTGTTGTAAAAAATGATGGAACACCTATTTATATCAAAAATGTAGCTACAGTTGGTTTTGGAAGTGCAACTCGTTTTGGTGCGATTACCGGGAATGGACAAGGAGAGAAAGTGCTTGGTCAGATAATGATGCTAAAAAATGGAAATTCTAAAGAGATTATAGATGCTGTAAAAGAACGTGTAGTATCTATTCAAAATTTATTACCAGAAGGTGTTTTTATCAATGGATTTTTAGAGCGAAGCGAATTGATTGGAAAAACAACCTTTACAGTTGCCGAAAACCTCATTTTAGGTTCGTTGATTGTAATTTTTGTTGTGGTCTTACTGTTAGGAAATTTACGTTCTGGTTTAGTAGTTGCTTCAGTAATTCCACTGGCATTACTTTTTGCCATTTCTTTAATGAATATATTTGGTGTAGATGCCAACTTGATGAGTTTAGGTGCTATCGATTTTGGAATTATTATTGACGGTGCTGTAATTATTGTAGAGTTTATTGCTTATCGAATCATCACCAAAAGTGATAAACTAAAATCGCTTACAAAAGAGGCAAAACAGAAAGAAATCGATGCAATTACACTAAAAAGTGCTTCAAAGATGATGAATTCTGCCATTTTTGGACAACTCATCATCTTAATTGTTTTTATTCCAATTCTTTCTCTAAGTGGTGTAGAAGGTAAAATGTTTAGACCTATGGCATTAACATTTAGTTTTGCTTTGGTAGGAGCTATGTTGTTTTGTTTAACCTATGTTCCTGTAGTTTCATCGCTATTTTTAAAACCAGAAAAACAATCCCCAAAAAACATATCTGTTCGCTTAATGAAAGTCTTGAATTCATGGTACAAACCTGTAATTCATTGGGCACTTTTTCATAAAAAAATAGTTGTTGGTTTTGCAGTATTTCTTTTAAGTTCTAGTATTTGGTTGTTTACTTCAATGGGAGGTGAATTTGTACCCACATTAGATGAAGGAGATTTTGTAATTCAGCCAGTTCTAAAAACTGGAACTTCTCTTGGGAAAACCATAGAAATTACTACAAAAATCGAACAAATTTTATTAAAAAAATTTCCTGAAGTAGATCAAGTTGTGAGCAGAATTGGTGCTGCTGAGGTACCTACAGATCCAATGTCTATGGAAGAAAGTGATGTAATCATTAAACTAAAACCAAAAAAAGAATGGACATCTGCAAAAAGTAAAGACGAATTAGCTGATAAGTTCAAAGAAGCCTTATCGATAATTCCTAGAATGGAAGTAGAATTTACCCAACCTATTGAAATGCGTTTTAACGAACTCATAACAGGAGTTAGAGCAGATGTTGCAATTAAAATTTTTGGAGAAGATTTATCCATTTTAGCTAACAAAGCGAATGAAGTAAAAGAATTGATTCAAAATGTGGCTGGAGCATCTGATATTATTATAGAAAAAGTGGAAGGCTTACCGCAAATGAGTGTGACCTACAATCGTAGTAAAATTGCACGTTATGGTTTAAATATTTCAGATATCAATCAATTAATTTCTATGGGATTTGCTGGTGGAACTGTAGGTAATGTTTTTGAAGGTGAAAAACGTTTTGATTTGGTAATTCGTCTAGATAAACCTAATCGTAAAAACCTAGCTAGTCTAGAAAATTTATATATAGATACGCCAAATGGGAATAAAATTCGTTTAGATGAATTAGCAGAGATTAAGTACACTACAGGTCCTGCAAAAATCTCTAGAGATGACACTAAACGTAGAATAGTTGTTGGAATTAATGTAAGAAATAGAGATTTACAATCTGTTGTAGATGATGTTAGAACAATTATCAATAATAAACTAAAATTACCTGTAGGGTATTCTATAACCTATGGAGGTCAGTTTGAAAACTTACAAAGCGCAAAAGCACGATTAATGATTGCTGTTCCTATTGCATTAGTATTGATTTTTATCTTATTGCATTTTGCTTTTGGCTCTGTAAAAGAAGCCTTAATGGTGTATTCTGCAATACCATTATCTGCAGTTGGGGGCATTTTGTTTTTATGGTTAAGAGATTTGCCTTTTAGTATTTCTGCTGGAGTTGGTTTTATTGCACTATTTGGAATTGCAGTACTCAACGGAATTGTATTAATAGAACATTTTAAAGAATTAAAAGAAGAAGGGATAAATGATATAGAAGAACGCATTAAACGTGGAACTTCAGAAAGACTAAGACCTGTTTTATTAACGGCAGCAGCAGCAGCTTTAGGGTTTTTACCTATGGCAGTTTCTACGAATGCTGGTGCAGAAGTTCAACGTCCATTAGCCACTGTAGTTATTGGAGGTTTAATTACTGCAACCATTTTAACCTTAATTGTATTGCCCGTTTTATATGCTTGGTTTGAAGAAAAAAAGGAATTAAAAATGAACAAAACTATTCTTATGACTATTATAGGTTTCTTTGCTTTAATGCAAACAAACGCTCAATCTAAATTAACGTTTGATAAAACATTATCTCTCGCACTAAAAAACAATGCAAGTTTAAAAGTTGAATCTCTAAAAGTAGATGAAAGTAATGCATTAGTAACTAGTTCTTTTAGTTTTGATAAAACCTCTTTTTATTACAGTTATGATGAAAATAATCTAGCCTCAAATAACATACCATTAAAGGTATTTGGAGTTGCACAAGATTTTAAATTTCCAACAGTTTATTTTTTAGAGAAAAAAGTTAATAAAGCCAAATTGGTTTTAGAGAAGAGCAACTATAACATAAAACATCAGCAACTGCAAAAGGCAGTTTATAGCCACTTTTATAAATTGAGTTATGCAAAAAATAAAGCTGAAACGTATCGCTTTCTAGACAGTTTGTATCAAGATTTCGCTAAAAAATCTGAACGAAGATTTGAATTGGGTGAAACCAATTATTTAGAAATGATCACTGCAAAATCCAAACAAAAACAAATGGAAATACAGTATAAGAAAGCATTGCAAGAAGTTGTAATTTCAAAACAACAATTAAAAAGTGTTGTACAAGTTGATACTTTAGAAACTGTTGATGAACCGTTACAAAAGTTAACACTACAAGCTGTTTCTACCAAAGGTAATCTAGGTACACAGTATTTTGAAGATGTTAAAAATTATCAAAATTTTTTATTTCAAAAAGAGAAACAAAACTTGTTACCAGATATTAGTCTCGAATATTTTCAAGGAACAAATTCACAATTAAATTACAATATTCGTGGATATCAAATAGGGCTTAAAATTCCCATTTTATTTTCTGGAAATGTATCTAAGATAAAAGCTTCAAAAATTGTAAAACAAGCAGTTTCAGCAGAACAATTAGATTATAAAATAAAATTAGAAGCCAAATACAAATCGCTTTTAGCAATACTAAAACAACATGAAGAGGCTTTAAATTATTACGAGGTTCAAGGAAGTAACCTTAAGAACGAAATTATAAAAACTGCTAACCGAACATTTAAAGAAGGAGAAATTGACTTTTTTCAATACATTCAAAGTTTAGAAACTGCGAAAGATATTGAGTTGTCTTACCTTAATAATTTAAACACGTACAATCAAACAGTTATTAGTATCAACCACCTTATTGTAAATAATTTTTAAAATGAAAAACATATATATACTTTTATTTTTAGTATTAGCTATAGCTTGCGGAAATAAAGAACAACCAACAGAAGTTAATCTAAACACATTTGAAAAATCTAATTATATAGAAATCAGTAGAGCACAATTTGAGAGTCAAAACATGCGTTTTGGACAATTACAAGAACAATTTTTTAATACTACTGTTAAAACAAATGGTACTATCGATGTTCCACCTGAAAACAGGTCTAGTGTAAGCACATTTATTGGAGGATATGTTAGTAAACTTCCTTTATTGGTAGGAGACAAAGTAAATAAAGGTCAATTTGTAGCTAGTTTAAGTAGTACACACATTGTAGAAATTCAACAAGAATATTTAGAAGTATTAGCACAATTATCGTATCAAAAAAACGAATACATGAGACAAAAAACTTTGTTTGAAGAAAAAATTTCGTCGCATAAAAACTATCTTAAAGCAGAAAGTATTTACAAAAGTAGTTTGGCAAAGTATAGAGGTTTGAGAAAAAAATTACAAATGACCAACATTAATCCTACTCGAGTTGAGCAAGGTAAAATTACATCAGAGATTAAATTGTATGCGCCCATACAGGGTTATGTGACTAAAGTAAATGTTACAAACGGTGCTTTTGTTTCTCCATCAAATAATTTGATAGAAATTATAAATACAGATCATATTCATTTAGAATTAGATGTTTTTGAAAAGGATATTTTAAACGTAAAAAAACATCAAAAAATAGTATTTAATGTTCCTGAAGCTTCAAATAAAAACTTTGATGGTGAAGTGCATCTGGTGGGGACTTCTATAGATGGTAATAGAATTATTAAAGTTCATGGACACTTAAATGAGGAACAAACACAGTTTATTACAGGAATGTTTGTTGAGGCATCAATTACTATTGATTCAAAAAAAGGAATCTCAATAGATAAAAGTGCTGTCTTAAAAAATGAATTAGATTCTTTTATCCTTGTTTTAAAAGAAGAAAAAAATGACACCTTTTATTTAGAGAAATTACCAATAAAAACAGGTTTAGAAAACGAAAAATTCACAGAGGTATTAAATTATAACAGTTTTAAAGTTAAAAAAATAGTAACTCAAGGCGTTTTTATGTTGAGCGAACTATAATTAAAAACTTAAATTAATAAGGTCTTAATACCATTTGTTAAAAGATGTATTTCATTTGGTTATCTGTTTTAGATAACATTTTTATTATGTTTGCACTATAAATATTGATTAAAACATTAGAAAAATAGATTATGAAAAAAATAATTTTAATTTTCGGACTCTTAATAAGTTCAATTGGATATGCTCAGCAAGAAGTTAAATTAGATATTGCAGATGCTTTGGTGATAAGAAGTTTAGAGTTTTCTTATGAAAATTATTTGTCTGATGAATCTTCTTTCGGAGTTTCAGCTTTATTTAACTTAGCAAAGCAAGATGTTAGTTTTCGTTACAACGAAAATATGATGATTACACCTTATTATCGACATTATTTTACATCAGATTACAAATGGAATTTCTTTGGTGAAGGTTTTTTAGGTATTAACTCAGGAAAAAAAGAAGCTATCAAAGATTCTGGAGTTTATGATGTTAAATATACTGATGGTGCATTAGGAATTGCTGTTGGTACAAAATACGTTGCAGATGGAGGCTTAGTAATTGATCTTTACGCTGGTGTTGGTAGAAATTTATTTGGATCAGATTCACCAACTATAGTGCCTAGAATAGGATTAAACGTAGGTTGGAGATTTTAAAAATTCATTTAATTAATAAAAAAACCATCTCATTTGAGATGGTTTTTTATTATTATAAAACTACTAATTGATTATTCTGCATCTTGCTCTAACAAATCAAAGAATTGATTTAACTTAGGCATAATAATAATTTTTGTTCTTCTGTTTTTTGCTTTGTTTTCATCAGTATCATTAGGTGCTAAAGGCACATATTGACTTCTACCTGCAGCGATTAGTCTTTGAGGTTTTACACCATATTTATACTGTAAAATCCTTGTGATAGAAGTTGCTCTCTTAGCAGACAAATCCCAGTTATCTTGAATGAAGTCTCTTTTAATAGGAGTAGAATCTGTGTGACCTTCAATCATTACTTCCATTTTTGGTTGACCTTTAATCACTTTTGCAATCTTTTCTAAAACAGTGTATGCTTTATCAGTTACATTATAACTACCACTTTTAAACAATAATTTATCAGAAATAGAAATAAATACAACCGTTTTTTCTACATTAACAACAATGTCTTTATCTTGTATACCATCTGTTAAGTTTTTAGTTAAGTGGTATTTAATAGCAAGATTAATAGAGTCTTTTTGAGTCATTGCCTTTCTAACCCCATTAATATATTTATCTTTTTCACTCAATTGAGTAATAACACTTTTAATATTATCTGATGAAGACTGTGTTAAAACAGTTAAATTTTCTACTTGCTTAAGTGCATTTTTTTTATCAACTTGAAGAGATTTTACTTGTTCTTTTAAAGCAAATACTTGCGTATCTTCTTTCTCTTTTTCGATTAAACACTTTTGTAAGTTGTTTTTTACAGCGAGAAGTTCTTCTTCAGTTTGTTTGTGTTTTAATTCTAAAGCAGCATGTTCTTTTTTAGTAACACATGAACTCACTAATATAATTGACAATAGGGCAACTGATAATCTTTTCATTTATTTTGTACTATTAATTTAGTTAACAAATTTAGCAAAATCAATCAATAAAAAGTGATAATATCCATTTTTTGTGAAAATTTAAACACTATTTTTGTTTAAACACTATTTTTTTAATGAAAGCACAAAAAATAACGTCTTATATTATAATTTTTCTTATTGTTTTAAGTTGTAAGCCAAAAGTTCACTCACAAGATTACACACTTAAAGGATTTGTTTTTGGAACTAGCTATAAAATAACCTACTTGAATGCTGAGAAAAATCATCAAAAATCTATTGATAGTTTATTTTTTTTGATAAATAAATCACTTTCAACATATATTCCAACTTCTGATATTTCAAGAATCAATAAAGGCGATACAAGTGTTGTAGTTGATGATTATTTTATTGAAGTGTTTCATAAATCAAAGCAGATTTTTAAAGAAACAAATGGTTATTTTGACCCTACTGTTGGTAATTTGGTAAATGCTTGGGGGTTTGGTCCAAAAAGAGAAAAAAAAGACTTAACGGAAAGTGAAATAAAACAGCAGATGCGTTTTGTTGGTTTTGAAAAAGTAAGGCTAGAAGGTAAAAAAGTGATAAAAGAACACGATAGTATTTATTTAGATTTTAATTCTATTGCAAAAGGATTTGGAATTGATGTTATTGGTCGTTTTTTAGAATCTAAAAATATTGAGAGTTATCTTGTAGAAATTGGAGGAGAAATTAGAACTAGAGGTAAAAAAGCAGACGCTTCTCCTTGGATAATCAAGTTGGTTAATCCACTTCATAAAAATGAATTAGATCGCTTTAAAAAATTAAATTTATCCAATAAATCTATGGCTACTTCTGGCAATTATAGAAAGTTTAGAATTGCAGAAACTGGAGAAAAATACGTTCATACTATAAATCCAAAAACAGGATATGCCTTAGAGAGTAATTTATTGAGTGCTTCTGTTATTTCTAGCTTAGATTGTGCAGATGTAGATGCTTATGCAACTTCTCTTATGGCAATGGGTTTAGAGAAATCTAAAGTTTTTTTAGAAAATCATAAAAATTTAGGAGTAATATTATTATTCTCAAATAAAGAAGGTATTCTAGAGGAATATATGATAAATACCTACAAATAGGTGTTAATTTGCTTTAAATGAGTTGTATTTTTGCTATATTGCATCCCAATAATTGGGGATAATTATTTAACTATGAAAAAATTACTATTAGTATTATTATGTTTTGTTGCTGTTTACACTACTACAGCTCAGTCTAACAAAGATATTGCAAACGTTTACATAAAAAGATCTCAAGAAAGTCTTGATAATCTAGAAGTAGAAGAATCGCTAGAGCATTTTACAAAAGCGATGAAGTATATGGATACAATTACTTCTTCTAAAGTTGCTAGATTAGGAACTTATATTCATTATGAATTAAGAAATTTTAAAGAGGCACAAACCTTAGCAAAACAATACTTTTTGCTTAACAAGAATAAAAAATCTGAAGAATATTTGGGTCTGCTAGATTTATATGTAAACATTAATGAAGAATTAGAAGTTCAAAAAAGAGAAGAAGCAAGATTAGAAAAAGAACGACTTGCAAAAGAAAAAGAACTTAAAAGAATAGATTCTTTAAAAACATTGTGGAACACCAAATCAGAAGCTCTTTCTCTAAAAGTAGATAGTATATATGCATTTAATAAGAACAACTTAGCATTGTATGAAGCTAACGGTTTTTTTGGAATTATAAGCGATAGAGGAGAAGTGGTGTTTAAAGCTGATTCATATAAGGATGCTTTGAGTTTTGATGGCTTCTTTGTTCTAAAAAACAAAAAAGAAGATCCAACTAAAATTTATGCATATAATACCAACTCAAATTCAGGGTTTGTATTACCAAGTCCATCAGATTTTAATACTTTATCTACACATTATGGTAAAGTAATGCTGCCAAGAGGAAATGGAAGGCTAGTTACTTACCCAAACAATTCTTATGAACCTCTGATTTATGATTTAAATTCAAAAAGAAGTGTGAAAATTGCAAATAAAAAAGATTTATTTAAAGATTTAAAAAGAAATGATATCATTGACAAGTACAATAAAGATGACGAAGTTAAAGTAAATAAAGAATGGTACCGTTTTGGTGGTCATTTAGGTGGTGGTATTCATCCTTTATATTTCGAAAATAGATATCAAGTATATGCGTTTTTATGTTCTATTGATGGTCGTGTGTTAAGAACTAGTTCAACATATCAATATATAGGTTTTTTTCACAACAATAAATATCAAGCACTAAGAGCAAATCAAACTGTTTGGATCAATCAAAACGGAACCAAAGTAAGTGCTCCAGAAAATGAATCTGGAAAATACGTAGGTTTGTCTAAAGTGGTAAAACTAGAAAAAGGTGTTTACCAAATTATGCAAGGAGATTTTATTGTTTTAGGTGATGAAAGATTAGAGAAATTGCGAGATTTTCTAAGAGAAAACTCAAGTAAATAATTATTTATAACATACAGGAAGAATTTCATTCTTCATCAAACAAAATCGTTCTAATTCTTTTGGAGCGATTTTTTTTGTATAATCAACTTCATCTACTTTAAAACCAATAGAACGCAGTCTCTTAAAGTAATCTCTACCATAGACTCTAACATGATCATATTGCCCAAAGATTCTAGCACGTTCTTTTTTATCTGTAATTGTATCATCTTCAAAAGTAGTTTCTCGAGAAAGGTCTTGCGGAATTTGAAAAATACCAAACCCTCCTTTTTTTAAGACACGATACAATTCTTGCATTGCTTTTTTATCATCAGGTATATGCTCTAGTACATGATTACAAAAAACCACATCAAAAGAATTATCATTAAATGGTAAATCGCAAATATCAGCTTTAACATCTGCAATTGGAGATTCTAAATCTGAGGTAACATACTCTAAGTTTTTTTGTTTTTTAAAGATTGATAAAAAACATTGCTCAGGTGCAATATGTAGTACGTTTAGTTTTTTTTCTGATGTAAAAAAATCAGTTTCATTTTTTAAGAAAAGCCACATTAATCTATGTCTTTCTAATGATAAAGTAGAGGGAGATAAAGCGTTTTCTCGTTGTTTTCCATATCCGTAAGGTAAAAACTTACTAAAACTTTTACCGTCAATTGGGTCTGTATACGTATTACCTTTAAGTGATAAAGCAATAATAGGTCTTACAAGATAACCAACTTTTATTAACCAAGGTCTTGGAATAGTGTTTAGTATGGATTTGAAGACAGATTTCAATAGCGATATTATTGGTATTCTTCTCTAACAGGGCAAAATACATCAGTGATCTTACAATTAGTCAATGCTTTTCCTGAGTGTTTTGCCAATGATGGAATTTGTAGAATTGAACCTGGAGTATATATTTTAGTTACTCCATCAACAGTCATTTCAAATTCACCTTCAGTTACTTGAGTAGTTTGCTCATGAAAATGCGTGTGTTCTGGTATTTCAGAACCCTTTGTTACTTCCCAAAAAGCAATTGTAAAAGTTTCCATATGAACAAAGCGTCCATGAAATCCTTTTATAATTTCTTTTGGGTTGATATCTTTAATCTCCATTTATGATTTTTGTCTAAATTCGTCCTCTTCATTAGTAACAATACCTAATGCTTCATGCACATATTGAAACGTAGATAGCAATTCTGGTTTTCCGTTTACAATGGCTACATCGTGTTCAAAATGTGCAGATGGTTTGCCATCTAAAGTTGTAATCGTCCAACCATCAGTATGTTGTTTAATTCTATGAGTTCCCATGTTGGTCATTGGTTCTATAGCAACTACCATTCCTTCAACAAATTTCTTTCCTCTTCCTCTTCTTCCGTAATTTGGCATTTCTGGATCTTCATGCATTTCTTTACCTAAACCATGACCAACCAATTCTCGAACAACACCATAACCATTTTTTTCTGTGAAATTTTGTATGGCAAAACCTACATCACCAACTCTATTTCCAGCTTTAAATTCTTTGATACCAACATATAAGCTTTCTCTAGTAACGTCTAACAGTTTTTTAGTTTCAGTATCAATTTCTCCGACTGCAAAAGTATAGGCATGATCTCCGTAAAATCCATTTTTCTTAGCACCACAGTCAATAGAAATAATATCACCCTCTATGAGAGGTTTTTTGTTAGGAATACCATGAACAACTTGTTCATTTGGACTCATGCAAAGCGTATTTGGAAAATCATACAAACCTAAAAAACCAGGAATAGCACCTTCTGCTCTAATAAAATCTTCAGCTAATTTGTCTAAGTACAAAGTAGAAACTCCAGGTTTTACCTCTTTAGCAAGCATACCTAATGTTCTAGAAACAATAAGTGCACTTTCGCGCATAATTTCTATTTCTTCTTTGGTTTTTATTTTAATCATATTGAAAAAATTGAACCGCAAAGTTACTATATTTTATATTAGTTAAAAGAAAGTCTTTATTTGAAAAACGAGAAAAATCCTTTTTTCTTTTTTACAGTTGGTTCATGGTTAAAGATGATTTTATAAATGGCTGTCCAGCCTAAAAAACCACCTACATTTCTATCGTCTATGAATAAATCTGCATGAATTTTACGACTGTACTTTTCATCATAAACTTCTTCTGGGAAATTTTTATTTACAGCGTAAAATTCCAATCCGTTTTCTTTACAAAAAGCAACAGCTTCGTCTAATTTTTTTCCATTTCTATAGGTCCAAAGAATTAATCTGTGTCCTTGAGATTGTAATTTTTTTAGTGTGTGAAAGGCAAAAATCATTTCTTTACCTATTTTAGGATAGGCATCTTCGACAATGGTGCCGTCAAAATCAACAGCAATAATTAAAGGATTAGTGGGTAACATTAATTATCGTAAGAATGTTTGTAAGCTTTACCAGAAACAATTTTCAAAATATCTTTTTCAAGAGATTCACGAGCATATTCAACATATCTACCAATTTCTTTATCATCTTTATAGAAAATAAAAGTAGGAACTCTAATGATGTTCAGGCCTTCTTGAAGGTTGTCAGGTGTTTTTTTATTTCTATTAACAGTAACTAGTTCTAGATTGTTTAAGTTGTAATTAGCTTGGTTTAAAATTTTATAAAAACGTGGAGTTTCTCTTTTGCTATCTCCACACCAAGTTCCCATAAAACCTTTGATTTTTACACCTTTTAATTCTTTTTTTAATTCATTAATTATTTTAGAATCTGCAGTATAGGTGTTGTATTTTTGATCAAACCAAGATTTATAAGGAGCTTGATTGAATGATTCTTTGTTTGCAAATCCAACCAAATCTCCACTTTTGTTTTTTTCTGCGGTTACTGTTTTTTGAGCAGTGCAAGAAAACAAAGCGATAGTAAAAATCAGTAAAAAAATGTTTTTCATCACTAAAAAAATAAATTATAATAAAGAATGTTGCGTCATTTCTTTTGGTTGTTCTACTCCCATTAAATCTAAGATTGTAGGAGCTACATCGCCTAAGATACCACTTTTTATTGATTTTATTTCTTTGTCAATTAAAATGAAAGGTACAGGATTTGTGGTATGTGCAGTATGAGGAGAACCATCAGGATTCATCATAGTTTCACAGTTACCATGGTCAGCGATTAGTAAAATAGAATACCCATTTTCTAAACCAGTTTCAATAACATCTTTTGCACATTCATCAACAGCTTCACAAGCTTTTACAGCTGCTTCCATAATTCCTGTATGGCCAACCATATCTCCGTTTGCAAAGTTTAAACAAACAAAATCTGCTTCTCCTTGTTCTAAATCTTCACATAAAGCATCTCTTAATTCGTAAGCAGACATTTCTGGTTGTAAATCGTAAGTTGCGACTTTTGGAGAATTTCTAAGAATTCTTTTTTCACCATCAAAAGGTGCTTCTTGCCCTCCAGAAAAGAAAAAAGTCACGTGAGGATATTTTTCAGTTTCGGCAATTCTGATTTGTTTTTTGCCAGCATTAGCTAAAACTTCACCTATGGTATTTTTTATATTTTCATTGGTGTAAATTACATTGATTCCTTTAAAAGTATCATCATACAAAGTCATTGTTGTATAGTACAAGTCTAACTTTTTCATGTTATACTCAGGGAAATCTTGCTGAGATAAAGCGTTTGTTAATTCACGTCCTCTATCTGTTCTGTAGTTGAAAAATAATACTACATCACCTTCTTTAATTTGTGCTTTTGGAGTGCCATTTTCATCAGTAACAATGATAGGTTTGTGGAATTCATCAGTAATATCAGCCTCATAATTTTTATTCATAGTAGCAAGAATATCAGTAGTTTTGGTACCAATACCTTTTACAACACCATCGTAAGCTTCTTTTACACGTTCCCAACGATTGTCTCTATCCATTGCATAATAACGACCAGTAACTGATGCCAATTCACCTCCGTTTTCATTCATGTACTCTTGAACATCGTTAATAAAATAGGTTCCAGATTTTGGATCACAATCTCTACCATCTGTAAAGGCGTGTAAATACACATTTTCTACATTGTTCTCTTTAGCAACATCAATAATTCCTTTTAAGTGATCAATGTGTGCATGAATACCACCGTTAGAAACTAATCCTAACAAATGAACATCTTTCTTATTTTCTTTGGCATAGTTTAAAGTGTCTAACAGTACTTTTTCTTTTCCTAATGTTTTTTCTTTAACTGCTTTGTTAATACGAGCCAAGTTTTGATATACAATTCTACCAGCACCTAGATTCATATGACCAACTTCAGAATTTCCCATTTGACCTTCTGGTAAGCCAACATGTTCTCCATCTGTTCTTAATTCTGCATTTGGATATTTGTCATATAAACTATCAATATAAGATGTTTTTGCATTGTAAATTGCTGATACTTTTGGGTCTTGGGTAATTCCCCAACCATCCAAAATCATAAGTATAACTTTCTTGTTCATTGTCTTAAAATTATACTGTAAAAATAACAAAGATTTTTGGGATATTTTAGGTTTTTTACGAAACCGATAGCGTAAAATTGAGTAAAAATTTAACAATAATAGGATTGTTGTTAAATAGCTGTTAATTATAAACTTTTACTGAAACGTTATTCTTTTTTAGTAGTCTATTAAGTATAGCATTCAAAAAAAATTAACCTTAAACTTTTGATTTGCCAACTTTAGATAAAATATTTGAATTAATTAATCTGAAGAAAAGAGATTGTCTTCATAGACAATCTCTTTTGTTTTTATAGAATTAATAGTAAAATTATAATAAATATTGAAATTAAAAGAAATAGAACTTTTTTTCTGAAAACCAATTCGTTTTCTTTTTGAATTTTATCTCTAATTTTTTTTAAGTCTAAAGGACTTGCTTTTTTATCAAAGTATACCTTAGATTCATTACTTTTTTTATAATCTTTGATTTTATCAAAAGTAGAAACTCGATTTCTTTTATTGTTTTTTATAGTTGCTATCATTGCAGCAACTGACCCACCAAAACCCATAACATATTTTTTTATTTACTTATAAGTAGAAGAAATTAAAAAAATGTTACAACTTACTAAATAAGAATTCTATAAAATCAATCAATTTAACAAAGTTTAAATATTAAATCAATATTTTAATATGTAATTTTGTGAGAATAATTCAATATTTTATATGAAATCGCACTTTGAGTTAAATACTGTTACAAAAAAATTGCCTAAACATTTACATAAATTTGTGGTGAGACAACCTTATGAAGAATATACGGCACAAAATCAAGCAGTTTGGAGGTATGTGATGAGAATTAACGCGGATTACTTGAGTAAAGTAGCACACAAATCTTACATAAAAGGATTAAAAAAAACAGGTATTTCTATAAATAATATTCCTAGAATGGAAGGAATG
>P_2C_Liq_1_UnCtyDRAFT_1000630_pt1 | contig 14860 bp, 12 predicted proteins | sample Pon2CUnioCityCA_2_FD_10234 | JGI IMG/M metagenome (IMG submission 10234)
CCAACCAATTTAATTTTTCCTCTTTACTAAACTTCGAAAAACCAGATATTTTTTTGCTCATTTATTCTTTTATAACTATCGAGAACAAATATAAATTAATCATTCAAAAGATTCTCCTTTATTCAAAATTTATCATTTTTTAAAAGATTTTTTGATAGTTTTTTGATGATTTTTCCGTAAACTTGACAAATTATTATTAAATCGATTTCTGTAATGAAAAAAATACTCATTTTATTAGCAATAATATCATTAATAGGTTGCAAAAAAGAGGCTTCTACAACAGCGAACTATAGTACTGGAACTAAAGAAATAACATTAGAAGAAATTTGGAATGGAACGTTCTCTCCAAAGAGAATGAATGCTTTAAATGCCATGAATGGCGATTATTATTCTTTATTGAATTACGACAAAGAAACCAAAACCACTACTGTAGATAAATACAGTTATAAAACACTAAAAAAAGTAGCTACTATTGTTAATAGTGCAGATTTAGAGGGTTTAGATAGTTTTTCTTCTTATGATTTTAACAACGAAGAATCTTCTGTTATTTTAGGCGCTGAATTTAATAAAATTTACAGACGCTCTTTTACTGGAACTTTCTACTATTATAACATTAACACCAAAAAGTTTTTATTAATTGGTAAAAACATACAGCAACCTACTTTTTCTCCAGACAGCAAAAAAATTGCGTATGCTAAAAACAATAATTTGTATATTTTAGACTTAGCGAATAACAACAAAATTACTCAGGTTACTAATGATGGTAAAAAGAACAGCATAATTAATGGTACTACAGATTGGGTTTACGAAGAAGAATTTGGTTTTGTAAAGGCTTTTGAATGGAGTAAAGAAAGCAAATACCTTGCCTTTTTACGTTTTAATGAATCTAAAGTTCCTACCTTTTCTATGGATATGGTTGGGACTGGCAATTACCCAGACAAACAAGTTTTTAAATATCCTAAAGCAGGAGCAAAAAATGCGGATGTTACCCTTCACACATACCAACTTTCAACAAAAAGAACTAGAAAAATCCCTTTAAGCGATTACGAATACATACCAAGAATTAAATGGTCTAATGATGACAATATTTTAGTGGCAACTACTTTAAATCGTCATCAAAATAATTTAAAACTACACAAAGTAAATGCTTTAAAAAGTAGTAGTGTTTTATTATTAAATGAAACTGACAAAGCCTACATAGACATTACAGATAATTTAACTTTTTTAGAAGATAATAGTTTTATTTGGACAAGCGAAAAAGACGGTTACAACCATATTTATCACTATAATTTTTCTGGAAAACTAATAAACCAAATAACCGATGGAAACTGGGAGGTGACCAATTATTATGGTTATAATGATAAGAAAAAAACTATTTATTACCAATCTGTAGAAAATGGCTCTACTAACAGAGGTGTATATTCTATTGGTTTAAATGGCAAAAATAAAAAATTACTTAGCAACAAAACAGGTACAAATACAGCTTCTTTTAGTGCGAATTTAAACTACTTCATCAATACCTTTTCATCAACAGAAATACCACCAATTTACACTTTGCACACAGCAGAAGGTGAAATGCTAAAAGTAATTAAAGATAATGTAGAATTAAAAGAAAGTTTAGCAGACTATAAAATGAGTCCAAAAGAGTTTTCTACCATTTCTATAAACGGAAACGAATTGAATATGTGGATGATAAAACCGGCAGATTTTGATGAAAATAAAACATATCCGCTTTTAATGTTTCAATATTCTGGACCAGGTTCTCAGCAAGTTGCCAACAGATGGAATGCAAGTAACGATTATTGGCACAATATGTTAGCCCAAAAAGGAATGATTGTAGCTTGTGTTGATGGACGTGGAACAGGTTTTAAAGGAAGTGATTTTAAAAAATCTACCTATTTAAATTTAGTGAAATACGAGACTGAAGATCAAATTGCAGCTGCTAAAAAATTAGCAGAACGTTCTTACATAGACGAAAATAATATTGGTATTTGGGGCTGGAGTTTTGGTGGTCATATGAGTACAAATTCACTTTTAAAAGGAAGTGATATTTTTACAACTGCTATTGCAGTGGCACCAGTTACATCCTGGCGTTTTTACGACACTGTATATACAGAACGTTTTTTAAGAACACCGCAAGAAAACCCTGCAGGTTATGATGAAAATTCGCCCATAAACTATGCAGATAAATTAAAAGGAAACTATTTATTGGTACATGGTACAGGAGATGATAATGTACACATACAAAACAGTTACAGAATGATAAATGCCTTGATAGAAAACAACAAACAATTTGATATGTTTATTGTGCCAGACAGAACCCATGGTATTTACAAAGGAAAAAATACGCGATTAAACCTCTACACAAAAATGACCAACTTTGTAGAAACGCATTTAATTAATAAATCAAATTCAACAACAAAAATTAAAGGATAATAAATTATGAACAATGTAGCAAAACTTCCACATAAAAAAGAATTAATGGGACACCCAGTTGGACTATATGTACTCTTTTTTGTTGAAATGTGGGAACGATTTTCTTACTATGGAATGCGTGCAATTTTAACTTTATACATGGCAGCTCCTGTGATTTTTGGAGATCCTCAATCTGGTTTTGGCTGGTCTAATGCAGAAACACTTTCTTTTTATGGTACATATACAATGTTTGTTTATTTAACTTCTATTCCTGGAGGTTGGATTGCTGATAAGTTTATTGGGCAGAAAAAAGCAGTAATGTTAGGTGGTATTTTGCTTTGTATTGGTCATAGTATTTTAGCCGTAGACCAACAATGGGCTTTCTTCACAGGCCTTATTTTTATTGTAATTGGAGTTGGGTTTTTAAAACCAAATATTTCTACTATGGTTGGTGGTTTATATGGAGCTGGTGATGATAGAAGAGATAAAGGTTTCTATGTTTTTTATATAGGTATTAATTTAGGAGCTTTTTTAGGCGCTTTACTTGTAGGGGCTGTTGCTGCAAAATGGGGATGGCACTATGGTTTTGGTTTAGCTGGTATTGGAATGGCTTTAGGACAAGTGGTTTATATGTTTGGTTTAAAATATTTACAAGGAGTTGGAGATTTTATAGGGAGTAAAGGCTCTCCTAATAAAGATTTACTAAAAAAACCATTAACTAAAGTAGAAAAAGATAGAATGTTAGTCATGTTTTTATCTTTCTTAATTATTATTGTTTTTTGGGGTGCTTTTGAACAAGCAGGTGGTTTAATGAGTTTATATACAGAACAAAAAACAGATAGAATATTATCTTTTTCTTTACCTTTAATTGGTAATGAAGTTCCTGCTGCTGTTTTTCAATCGATTAACGCATTTTTTATTATTGTTTTAGGAACTGCTGTTGGTAGTTTTTGGCATAAATGGAAAAACAAAGGAAAAGAATCTTCCTCTATTTTTAAAATGGCTGTTGGTATAATTATTATGGCTTTTGGTTTTTTCTTTATGAGTAAAGCTGCTTCTGAAGTTGTAATGAATGGTGATAAAGTTGCTGAAAAATCTGCAATGATTTGGTTAGTGTTAGCATACTTATTCCATACAGTTGGTGAGTTATGTGCATCTCCAGTAGCCTTATCATTTATAACTAAATTAGCGCCTTTAAAATATGCTTCATTTATGATGGGTGCTTATTTTGCAGCAACAGGTTTAGGAAATAAAGTTGCTGGTTTTGTTGGCGGTCTTTCTCAAAACGCTGGAGATTTTGAGGTTTTTACTGGTATTGCAGTCACGTGTACGGTTTTCGGGTTATTAATTATTGCAATATTAAAACCATTAAAAAGACTTACACATGGAGCTGAAGATAAAAAAGCTAAAGATGAAGAATTAACAAAAGGCTTTGAGTTAGCAGAAAATTAAAATAAAAAATTATAGCCTCATAATTTTTAATTATGAGGCTTTTTATATGGATAAATTTAGGTAAATAATTAAATACTATCTCCTAATTCTTTTAGTTTTTCTGTATTCTCTGCTAGCATTAATTCGTCTATCAATTTTTGAATGTCGCCATTCATAATATTAGGCAAATCATACAAAGACAAAGCAATTCTATGGTCTGTAACTCTACCTTGAGCATAATTATAGGTTCTAATTTTAGCACTTCTATCTCCAGAGGAAACCATAGAACCACGTTTTAAAGCATCTTCTGCATTTTTCTTTGCCAACTCCATATCATACAAACGAGAACGCAGTACTTTAAACGCCTTTTCTTTATTTTTATGTTGTGATTTTTGATCTTGACATTGTGCTACCAAACCAGTTGGAATATGCGTTAAACGAACTGCCGAATACGTTGTATTTACAGATTGTCCTCCAGGACCTGAAGAACAGAAAAAATCGATTCTTACATCTTTTGGATTAATCTCTACATCAAATTCTTCGGCTTCTGGAAACACCATACAAGTAGCTGCAGAGGTATGTACTCGACCTTGTGTTTCTGTTTGTGGTACTCTTTGTACACGATGCACACCAGCTTCAAACTTTAAAGTTCCGTAAACATCTGGTCCATTTACTTCAAACTGAATTTCTTTAAAGCCACCATTAGTCCCCTCAGAATAATCGACTGTAGAAACAGACCACCCTTTACTTTCGCAATACTTGGTATACATTCTAAATAAATCTCCAGCAAAAATACTTGCCTCATCTCCACCTGTACCTGCTCGCAATTCTACTACTGCATTTTTAGAATCTTCTGGGTCTTTTGGTATTAAAAGAAATTTAATTTCTTCCTCTAATTCTGGAATTCTAGTATTGGCTTCTTCTAATTGCATTTTTGCCATTTCTGTCATTTCTGCGTCAGAACCGTCTGCTATAATTTCTTTAGCCTCTTCTATATTATTGGTTAATTCTTGGTATTCGTCACCTTTTTTTACAACGTCTCCTAAGTCTTTGTATTCTTTCATTAATTGCGCATAACGCTTCTGATCCATAATAATTTCTGGCTGAATAATTAAATCAGAAACCTCATCATAGCGTTGCTTAACAATTCTTAATTTATCTAACATTTGTTGTGTATTTCTTGGATTGCGAATTTACAAATTTTATAGGTATATTTGGAAAAACCTATTTTTTTTTATGCGAAAACTACTTTTGGTATGCACATTTTAATTAATTTTTTCTTGTAAAAACGAGACCAAAACCACGAAAGTAAGCTAATTTAATTTTTGTTTTTAAAAAACGAACCACACCTGTCAATAGAGATCCAAACCGTTTTTAAGGGAATATATTTGTAGTTTTTTTTATTTTTTTTATCGTAAAATTTAAGACTCTAAGGTGCGAGCCGTCTCTATAAACAGCAACCCATTTGCATCTTACTTTCCAAACCTTCTGTATGATTTTCTTAATCCATAACAAACTTAAAACCAACATTTAAAATACTAGAATTAAAAGACGTGTTTCTCTTGTAATTATAGTATTTGAGGTCTATACTTTTTAAGCCTAGTTTCCAAACGTGAGATTTTGCAAAAATATCTGTGTATGAAAAACCAAAGCCAAATTGATTTGAATTAAATTGAGAAAGATCAAAATCTGACGTGTAATATTTTTCTGTTGATAGATGCTGCTCATAAGGCGCAAAATAATCTGCTGCTGTTTGTGTATAGTATCTGTAAGAAGGATATAATGTAAACTTATCTGATATTTTTATAGGCACTTCTATATTTGCTGTATGAGATTGTACACCCCAATCATCAGAATAATAACGATAATAAGTTCTAACTACAAAAATTTCGTTGATGTAATAATTAAAACGCATTCCAAAGGGTATTTTAACCCTAGAATTTGGCAGTCTTTCTATATCATCAGCTAATTGAAAAACATCTGAATTACCTAAAGAGGTGTAATTATTAATACTATTTGCATTCCCAATAAAATAATTACTAACATCTCTAAAATAAACACGTTGTAGAGGATTACCCAACCAACCTTGCTGTTTTACAAAATCTATAAAAAGAGAGAACTGAGCATTTTTACTTAAAATTTGAGAGAAACTTAAAGATGCTGAATAAGAATTTCTAGATTTATCATTAATTAATTGAAAATTATTTAGAGGATTCCAACCAGAGCTTGCATTTCCATTTTGATCTAATATAGTAACCCCTGTAAAAAAACCTTGATTTAAATTTCCATTTACTTGTTTAAAAGATTTTAACTCTGTTGGATATACTGGGTTCCATGTATCAAAAAATGCATTTCCACTAAGACCAATTGTTGTATTTTTTTCATTAAACTGTTTTAAAACTCCACCTCCAAAACCGAAAGAAATATAATCGTATTCAGCAGAAAAAGAAACATTGGAATTCCAATTAAAATTTCTATCATCTGAAGAGTGTGAGTAATCTGCAGTGACTGTTGACCAAACGTCGCTTTTAGAAGCTCCAGAAGATGCTACCCAAGGACTACCAATTATTGGATCTTGTGCATTATATTTTCTTTTATCATCATATTCATCATCATCATCATCATCATCGTCATCATAACCATTTCCAGAAGCTCCAGTAGTATCAAATGGATTTCCATTACTTGATGATGCTGATGTATATGCAGAAAAACCTGCATCAATAGTTAAAACATCATCTGCATTTAATGGTAAACTAATTGTAATTGAGGATGCAAAATCTGTTAAATGTTCATTTCCAATACCACCAGTTACAGAGGCATTTTCTCCATCTTGTGAATAATAACTAGATAAAAAATCTACTTCTGTAGTTTCTAAAACCCTCTTTTTGTAGACTTTTGTTTTATCTTCTTGTGCATGAGAAATTGCAAAGAAAAAAAAGGCAATTACAAATATTATTTTTTTCAAAATTTGTTTTTTAAAAATTAGTTACAACCACAACCTCCACCAGACTTACCACCATTTGCTCCAGAAGCTGCTTCGCGATAGACATGAAAATTGGTTTTAAATTTGTCTGCTTTTTTCTGAGCCAAAACCATGTCTGGATCGTTAATATTTATTTTTTCGTATTCTTTTACTGCTACACATGAACTGTAAAAAAATAGAATTACTCCAAATACTACTATATTTTTAATCATTATTTATATTTTTTAATTTTATGTTTTTAGAAGTTATTAGTGCATTATTCTTGTCTACAACAATACACTCCACACCTTTTAATTGGTTTACAAAGTTTAAACCTGTATCTACACCCATTACAAAAATTGATGTTGCCAAAGCATCTGCCAGTTCTGCTGTTTTTGTAAAAATAGTTACACTTAAAACACCTATTGCAGGATAACCAGTTCTTGGATCTATAATGTGTGTATATAAAACATTATTAAATTTTACATATTTTTCATAGTTTCCAGAAGTTACAACAGCACTATTATAAACAGGCATCCAAGAAAATACTTTTTCTTTATTTAAAGGGTTTACAATGGCAACTAACCAGTCTTTTCCATTAGGTTGTTTTCCCCAAGTATTTAAATCCCCAGAAGCATTGATAATACCAGAAACTACTCCTTTTTTTTGTAATAAAGCTTTTGCCTTATCTGCTGCATATCCTTTTCCAATAGCTCCAAAGCCAATTTTCATTCCAGTTAATTTTAAAAATACAGAATGCTTTTTTTCATTTAAAATAATATTTTGATAACCTACTTTTTGTACAGATTTTTTTATCACTTTTTCTGATGGCCTTTGTGTCATAGTTCCATCAAAAAACCAAACTTTGTCCATAGATGCGTAACTAATATCAAAAGCACCTTTTGTAAGTTTAGATATTTTTAATGCGCGTTTTATTAATTGAAAAAGTTCTTGGTCTACAACAACAGGTTTTATACCAGCATTTCTATTTATTTTTGATGTTTGTGAATTTTTATCCCAAGAAGAAATTAGTTTTTCTATTCTTTTAATTTCTGAAACTGCAGCATCTATATATTCATTTGACTCCGTAGCATTTTTTGCAACAACTGTTATAGTAAAACTAGTGCCCATTAATTTTAGGCTTCGTTTGTAAGGTTGTTGTGCCAAACATGTTAAAGAGGATAAAATTATAAAAAGGTAGATACTAATTTTCATAAATACTTCTTATTAAAATGGTTAAGCAATAATGCTTAAAATATTATCTGTTACTGAAGTTTTATAGGTTTTTATACCTCTACCACCTTTACTATTTAATCCCTTTCCTTCTAAATCGAACCTAGCTCCATGAGATGTACAATAATATTCTCCGTTTCTAAAAATTACTTTCTTTTTTTGTTCGTGACTGCAAACAACAGTTGCTGCAACAAAATTTCCTGATAGGTCTTTTGCCACAACAACATTGTTCTTAATTAAATAACCCCCATTATTTTTTAAGGTTTTTGAAGAATCATCATTCAAATTGATTTTAAAAAGCAATCCTGTTTCTGGATCTGATAGAAATTCTTCATCTAACATTGTATTTTCACTAGAACACCCCCCTAAACATGCGTATGTAATTGCAAATGCTGCACCTGCCCCCAAAGTTTTTAAAAATTCTTTACGTTTCATATTTACTTGTTTTTTTTGCTAGTTTAATATGGATAAAACTTCAATAAAAAAAACCTAACTTAATATTTTAATTTTTATTTAATAAATGCATTTAACTCCTTAATATATTTTTCTGGAGTTATTTTTTTGTAACTTGTTTCTCCTAATACTTTTCCTGTACTGTCTAAAACTACCACAAAAGGGAAAATTCCGTTTTTATTATAAGTCTCAAATAAATGTCCATTGGCTTTTGCTTGGGCTTCTGGTAATGCATTTTTCTTTTTACGTGGAAAATCTGCTTGCAACATTATATAATACTCTTTGGCATAATTTTTAAAAGTAGCTGTGCTCCAAATTTGGTGGTCTAATTTTATGCAGGGTGCACACCAATCTGAACCTTGAAAAACAAGAATAATTGGTTTGTTTTCTGAAGCCGCAATTTGCTTTGCATTATTAAAATCGGTTTTCCAATCTTGTGCATTTATTGAAAGTGATAAAAGCAATAAAATTGCTACTTGAACTAGTTTTTTTATCATTTGATTTTTTATTGAAAGCAACCACTTTTATTTATAATGGTGGTTGCTTTTGAAATTTTTAATTAATTCTGTTATTATCTGTTTTTATTAAAATATTTTAAAAATTAATTATCCTATTGATAAAAAATTACCATCTTGATCAAAATACAATTCAATGCCATTACTCAAGGATACCTCATAGCCCCCATTACTTTCAATTTCTGCCTCAGTTATAGTTGTGTTAGGATAATTTTGAGTGATGTAATCTAATATAATTTGTGGAAGCGAAGCAGGGTCTATATTAGAACTATCATTGTCGTCATTGTCGTCATTGTAGTCATTGCCTGTCATTAAAAAATCACCGTTACTGTTAAAATATAATTCAACGCCATTACTCAGAGACACTTCATAATTTCCATTACTTTCAATTTCTGCCTCAATAATTGTTGCATTCGCATAGTTTTGAGTGATGTAGTCTAATATTATTTGAGGTAGCGAAGCATGGTCTATATTAGAACCATCAATTCCATTTCCTCCATTATAATCTTCATCAGAATCATTGGTGCCGTCATTATCATCATCACTATCCTCACCATCATCAGTACCGTCATTATCAGAATCTATATCTGTATAATCAGCCTCACCATCACCATCAGAATCATCATTTGTAAAATCTCCGTCACCATCATTATCTTCGTCCTGATCTAATTGCCCATCATTATCAGAGTCTGTGTCTTGATAGTTTGCTAGACCATCATTGTCGGCATCATCATTTGTAGAATCTCCATCATGGTTTGCATCTTCTTGAGTATCTAAAGCGCCATCATTATCATCATCAGTATCAGTATAATTTGGTATGCCATCATTATCTGTATCATGTTCATTTATAGTGTACTCAAAATCTGCTTCACTACTAATTGTCTCCTCTGTATCATCATTTCTTTTTACCACGAAAGGAAATGCAATACCATCTATATAATTATTTAAACTATTTTCTTTTACTACAGTTGCAAGTTCTTCTATAGAGTTAACAACAACCTTAGTACTATTATTGTATGACAAAGTGATTGGGTAAGAAAACTGAAAACCTAAATCAAAAGTCATACTACTCTCTGGATTTGTTTCATTATAAAAAGTACCATCTGTTTTTAAATGGCTTTTTACGACTTCTAATACAGTTTTAGCAGATTCACTTTTTTCTGTAGATACATCATAATCTTTTGGGTTTTCATCAAGATTTGATGTACAAGATATTGTTAGTAAAGAAATTAAAAATGTGTAAGTAAAAAAATTTAAAGTTTTCATTTTATTTAGTTTAATATAATATTTAATTTTTGGACGTATATTTTACAACGCTTCAAATATTATACAACCTACACAAAAAATACCCTACCTTTTCAAGAAAAAAATTATTAAATTTGAAGACTCTCTTAAAACATATAATGATAAAAGATTTAAAAAACATCTGTAATTCTAAAGTCTTCGAAGAAGTGTTTGCTAATTATGTTAAAGATGTAAAGCGTTTTATTTTTTTTAAAACTAAAAACATTAGTTTAACAGAAGACATTGTGCAGGATACATTTGTAAAACTTTGGGAAGAATGTAAAGATGCTTCTTACGATACTGTTAAAAATTTTTTATTTACGATAGCAAATAACTTGTTTTTAAATATTGTAAAACACAATAAGGTTATAGATAAGCATCAAAAAGGATTTGTACATGAAAATAGTAATGAAACGCCAGAATTTATTTTTCTTGAAAATGAATTTTACGAAAAGTTAGAAAAAGCAATTGCAAGCTTATCTGAAAAACAACGCGAAGTATTTTTATTGAGCAGAATAGAAAAAAAGAAATATAAAGAAATAGCTACTGAACTAAATATTTCTGTAAAAGCGGTTGAAAAAAGAATGCATGCAGCATTAGCAAACCTAAGAGGAAAAATTGATTTTATTTAAAAGGTAGGGTTTTTACTCTTTAAATTGTATTATAAATATCAAATCTAAAAAATGGAAGAAAAAACTACTTTTAATGATACTTATTTAGCAAAATGGATTGCTGATGAAATTACAGATGATCAATTAAATGAATTGGTATCTGATAAAGATTATAGTGCTTATAAAAAATTAAAAACAGGTGTACACGCATTTGAATATTTAGAAGCACCTTCTAATGCTACTTTAACTTCTATAAAAGATAAAATAGCAGCTAAAAGACCTGTTGAAAAAACTACAAAAGTAAGATCTCTATTTGCTAAAAGCATGATAGCAGTAGCTGCTTCTATTGCATTATTTTTTAGCATTAATACTTTTTTAAAATTTAACGATGTAGACATTAATTCTAATTTTGGAGAAATAAAAACAATTGCTCTTCTAGATAATTCTGAAGTAATTTTAAACGCTAAATCTAACTTATCGTACAACAAAAAGGATTGGAATAACAGTAGAAATATACAACTAGATGGAGAAGCATTTTTTAAAGTACAAAAAGGGAGTACTTTTAATGTAATAACAGATAATGGAACAGTTACAGTTTTAGGAACTCAGTTTAATGTAAATTCTCAAAAAAATTATTTTGAAGTAATTTGCTATGAAGGAAAAGTAAAAGTTGTACATAACGCTAACAAATACATTTTAACGCCTAATAAATCTATACGTATTTTACATGGAAATAAAAAAGAAGAAACTTTAAATTTAACTACAAAAAAACCAAGTTGGATTCTTGGCGAAAGTAATTTTAGGAGTGTGCCTTTACAAATAGTTATTAATGCCTTAGAAAAGCAGTTTGGTATAAAGGTTAACAGTAAATCTGTAAATACCTCTGATTTATTTTCAGGTTCTTTTGATAATAAAAATTTAGATATTGCTCTTGTTTCTGTATTTAAAACTGTAAATTATAATTATCAAATTAAAAACAATACAATTATTTTATCTAACTAAATGAGGTATTTAATTGCTTTTCTGTTTACAGCAATAAGTTGTTTTTCTTTTGCACAAGAAAAAATAATGAAATCTGTTTTTTTAGATAGCATAAAAGTATCTAAAGCTTTTACAATTTTAGAAAAAAAATTTAATATAAAAATTTCTTATGCAGATAAGACTGTAAAAGGAAAACTTATTTTTTTAAAAGAGAAAAACAAGAGTTTTCAAGAAATTTTAGACCAAATTTCCAATCAATTAAACATAAATTTTCAGTTTATAAATGATAGATATATTATTGTAACACAAAGAAATAATCTAACTTTTTTAGATCTAAGTAATACCTTAGAAGAAATACTAATTAAAAGTTATTTAACAAAGGGTGTTGTAAAAGATAAAAATGCAGTATTTAAAATAAAACCAAAAGAATTAGAAATATTACCTGGTTTAATTGAAGCTGATGTATTAGAAAGTTTGCAAGAACTACCGGGAGTCGTAAGTCCGAATGAAACTGCCACAGGCTTAAATGTAAGAGGTGGCACACCTGATCAAAATCAAATCATCTGGGACGGAATTACTATTTATCATAGTGGGCATTTATTTGGTATGGTGTCTAATTTCAACCCTAACATTACCAACAATATATTGTTTTTACACAAAGGTATAAACCCTAAATATGGAGAAAGAATTGCAAGTGTTATTGATATTTCTACAACAAATTCTGTTGCCAAAAATTTAAATTTAGGTTTTGGTTTTAATGGTATTAGTGGCGATATTTTTATAGATACACCTATTATTAAAGATAAAATAAGTGTTTTGGTTTCATTTAGAAAATCGTATCATGATATTTTTGAAACACGTACTTTTAGAAAAGTGGAAGATAAAGTGTTTCAATCAACACAAATACATAGTGCAGAGAACTCTGATGAAAATTTTTACTTTAAAGATCAAACCTTAAAATTAAATTATGCCCTTAATAAGACAAATAAACTTTCTGCAAGCTTTATACACATAGATAACGATTTAGAACATTATTTTGAAAACGTTAGCAATTTAGAAACCTATAAAGATATTTTAGATACAGAAAACAACGGTTTTAGTCTAAATTGGCGTAAAAAATGGACTTCTAACATTGAACAAATCACAGGATTTAGCACATCCAACTTTTCGCTTAATTATAATTTTATAACATTTAACAAAAATCAAAAAAATGCAGATTTTCATAAAGAAAACCTCCTAAAAAATCAATCTATTTCAACAGAGGTAAACATAAAACTGCCTTCTGGAAATTCTTCTCTTTTTGGATTTCAATCGGTTTTTAAAAATGTAAGTTATTCATTTATAGAAACCACTGACTTAAAATATATTTTAGATGAAAACAGAAATAAACTAAATACTTACTCTTTATTTACAAATTATAACAATAGAAGCTTTCGCTTTTTTGATTTTAATATCGGTTTTAGAGCAAATTATTACAAAGAATTAAATCGATTTAAGTTTGAGCCAAGAATTAACATTTTAAAGGAAGTTTATAAAAATTTAAAAATTCAGGTAACTGCAGACATAAGAAATCAAACTATTAGTCAAATAGACGAAACCTTAATTAGTAATTTATCTTTAGAAAATAAACTATGGAGGTTATCTGATGGTAAAACATCACCAATTATAAATAGTAAACAAATTACATTTGGCTTCTTATATGATAATAAGGATTGGAGTTTTGATATTGATACTTATTATAAAAAAAACAAAGGAATATCTGCACTAAAGCTAGGTTTTTTAAGTGAAAACATAAATCACTATATACTTGGTGAACAAAAAATATATGGTTTAGATTTGTATCTAAAAAAGAATTTTAATCAATTAAAATCTTGGATTAGTTATTCTTTTACAGATATAAATAATAAGTTTGATACGCTAAACAACGAAACCTATTTTACTGCAAACAACCAAATACAACATTCAGTTTCGACATCTTTATCTTATAAAACAAAAAAAATACAATTTGCTTTAGGATGGAAGTGGCATTCAGGCAAACCTTACACATTATCTCAAACTAGTGCTACAGGCATAGTTTTTAATCAGGGTATTAATACTGGAAGGTTGCCCAATTACAATCGATTTGATTTTTCATCTATTTATCATTTTTCATTTTCAGAAAATAATAAAATTAAAGGTAAATTGGGTGTATCTGTTAGAAATTTATTAAATCAAAACAACTTATTAAGTAGAGAATATATAGGAAATAACATACCTAGTGATGTGATTACAGCTATAGATAAATATTCACTACAAAGAACTACAAATTTTGTTTTTAGGATTGAATTGTAACTTGGCAGTATCTGATAAAGTTTGTAAGTTTAAAAAATTTAGGATTGATTAAATCCTGTGTTTTTTTTTTAAATTTTATTAATTTAAACTTTATACACTTATGAGACCAGAAGATTTATTAAACGATGATTTTTTTTTAAAACAATTTAACAACGGATCAGAATTAACTACAAGTTTTTAGGAATTGTAAAATAAAATGTGGTACCAATTTTCTTTTCACTTTCTAACCAAACCTCTCCATTGTAAAAGTCAACAATTTTCTTTACGATTGATAGACCTATTCCCGAAGATGTATCTATATTCTCTAATTTTGTGAATACTTTAAATATTTTTTCAAAATATTCTGTCCCTATTCCTTTACCATTATCTTTTACAAAAAATTTAAAATGACTTTTTTCATCAAAAAAACCAACTTCAATAATACCTTGTTCTTTGTCATTATATTTTACTGCATTTTGGATTAAATTCTGGAAAATTTGATTAAATCTCCATGTATTACCAAATAATTTAGGTAGATTTTCTTGAACTTTGATTGTAAAATTTTCTGGAACCAAAATTAATTTAATAACTGCATTTACCAATTCGTTTAAATCTATTTGTTTATCATTAGACTCTAATTTATTAACTATTGAATACTCTAAAAT
>P_2C_Liq_1_UnCtyDRAFT_1000632_pt1 | contig 14832 bp, 16 predicted proteins | sample Pon2CUnioCityCA_2_FD_10234 | JGI IMG/M metagenome (IMG submission 10234)
TTTAGAGAAGCAACCGGACCTGTTGCCGTATGCACCTCAATGGCCGATTCGCAGCTACGACCGGGTTATCTCCGGTCACTCCCCCACCTCGGCAAATGCCGAGGTGGGGGTCATTGAACTTATCGGGAGTTTGAATACGTCTGACAACATTTTCATAATTTTGGCCGAATGCCGAGAGAGACTCTCAGCAAAGGGGGGACGACGACTGGGTGGGTTGTCGTCGCCCTTGGCCTTGGCGCAATGGAGAATTTTAAGCAATACAGCAATTATAGGGTAGTGAGTCCGCGATCCCCTCATTGGGGATGCTCCGGGAGGCTGGGAATGGGGGCGGATCTTGCGAGTTAACTTTTATTAAACTATCCGATTTGAAAATATCATCTTGCTTTATATTGTCAAAGGAGCCAAAGTTTCCTAATCTTTGTATTGGGATTGAATAAATTCGCCTTCCCCGTCAAAATTTTGCGCTCACTGAAATTTCTGGTCAGCTCAGGGGTCAGGCCCGTAGGCAGAGGAGCCAACAGTCATGTCGGAAGACGTGAAGCCTGCGCGGTCTGGTCTGGAACTATCCTGGCAGCCAGAAGCTTTGTCGAGCCAAGTTTTGGCACGTCCATTGGGGATCGCTCACGGCGATCGCCAGGTTCATTTAGAGTTCAAACGCATCACGCGTCATTTTTTCAAGGAGCGATACTCGTCATGTCAATTGCGGTAGGAATGGTTGAAACGCTGGGGTTCCCGGCAGTGGTCGAAGCGGCTGACTCGATGGTGAAAGCCGCTCGGGTTACTCTCGTTGGTTACGAAAAGATTGGTTCAGGTCGCGTTACCGTGATCGTCCGGGGCGATGTCTCGGAAGTGCAAGCGTCAGTCTCAGCTGGGATTGATGCGGCTAACCGAGTCAATGGTGGACAGGTGCTATCGACGCACATCATTGCCCGTCCTCACGAGAACTTGGAGTACGTCCTGCCCATTCGCTACACCGAGGAAGTCGATCAGTTCCGGACGTACTAATCGAAATACCTAACGTTAGAGGTGGGTCGGCGATCGCTCGTGATCGCCTTGAGGGCGTAAACCCCCCCCCTGGTCTGTCGGGCCAAGGTCTCAGTCCGGAACATGATTTATTGCAGGAGTTAACAAAACAATGTCAATTGCCGTAGGAATGATTGAAACCCTCGGGTTTCCGGCAGTGGTGGAAGCCGCTGACGCCATGGTGAAAGCCGCTCGGGTGACCCTTGTTGGTTACGAGAAAATTGGTTCAGGTCGGGTGACGGTCATCGTTCGGGGCGATGTCTCGGAAGTGCAAGCGTCCATCTCAGCCGGAACCGATAATGTGAAACGGGTGAATGGGGGAGAAGTCCTATCGACCCATATTATTGCTCGTCCTCACGAGAACCTCGAGTATGTTCTACCGATTCGCTATACCGAAGCGGTTGAGCAGTTCCGCGAGAGCATCGGCTCACCCCGCTCCATTAGCCGCTAAGCTAGCAGAGATTATGCAAATTGCCAGAGTCTGCGGAACCGTTGTCAGCAACCAAAAACTAGAGACCATGAGGGGCCTTAAACTCCTCGTGTTGCAACTTGTTGATGCTCAGGGAGAGTTAATCCCCAAGTATGAAGTCGCAGCCGATCTCGTCGGTGCTGGAACCGGTGAGTGGGTTCTGTTCAGTCGCGGTAGTGCTGCTCGGGTTGAACCGGGCCGCGAAGGTTGTCCGATTGATGCACTCACCGTGGGCATTATCGATACTGTGAGCTTGGAAAACCGACAGGTTTATAACAAAAAAGATCGTTACTAATTGTGAACCGGTCGTAGCCTAGGAACTAAAGTTTTTAGCCATGTTTTAACCCATGCTGTTGAGGCAAAGTCTGAGCAGTTTGGGATCATTGAGTTGATTGAGGAACGAAATTCGTTATGGTTGTCCGCAAGCGCGCGGCTCCATCCCCCCAGCGGGAGCTTGCCGAACCTAAAATCCACAGCACAGCCTATGTGCATTCGTTTGCTAATATCATCGGCGATGTCACCGTCGGTGAAGGGGCGACGATCGCACCGGGGACATCGGTTCGAGCCGATGCGGAGTCGCCGTTCTATATCGGCGATCACGCGAATATTCAAAATGGAGTCATCATTCATGGGCTGAATGGTGCAACGGTTGTCGGCGATCGCCAGCGTGAATACGCGGTGTGGATCGGTCGTAACAGTTGTATTGCTCATTTAGCCTTGGTTCATGGTCCGGCATACATCGGAGACGACTGCTTCATTGGCTTTCGTTCGACGGTGTTCAATGCACGCGTGGGTCAAGGTTCGGTGGTAATGATGCACACCTTAATCCAGGATGTTGAGATTCCTCCTGGAAAATATGTGGCATCTGGCTCTGTGATTACCACCCAAGCCGAAGCGGATCGGCTGCCCGATGTACGACCCGTAGATCGGGATTTCGCACAGTATTTGCTTGACGCTAATGTTACGGTGCAGCGGGGAGTCTCCTCATCCTTACATCAACGGGGTGAGTCTTCTGCGCGACGGCAAGCTGTTGCAGCAAATCGTAACGGTGACGGCAAGGACATCGCTGTATCTGAGGATACGTCAGTAGGGAGTATGAGTTTAAATAATGAAGTGAATGGGCAAGTCAAACGCTTGCTCCAACAGGGCTATAAAATCGGCATCGAACACGCCAACGCCCGCCGATTCAAAACCAAGTCTTGGCTAACGGCTGGGACTCTATCGAACACCCGCGCCGATCGCGCCGTTTCGGAACTCGAAACGGTGTTACGAGAGCATTCTGGGGAATATGTGCGCCTGATCGCCATTGACCCAGATGCCAAACGGCGTGTCAGCGAAATGATTATTCAGCGTCCCGGAGAAACCCCAACCGCTGGTGGGGGTCAATCGTCCGGGACCTCGTCATATCGGGCTAGTCGCGGCAATGGCGCTCGGCCGGCTGCGTCGAGCAATGGGGCGAGTCTTGATGCGAGTGCAGCCGATCAGGTGCGCTCTCTGTTGCAGTCAGGCTATCAGATTGGGGTTGAACGGGCCTCGGCTCGTCGCTTCAAAACCAAGTCTTGGTTGACGGTGGGGACTCTGTCGGGATCTCCCCAAACGGCGATCTCCGAACTCAATAAAATTCTCGCCGAGGCCGCCGGGGACTATGTTCAGTTGATCGGTATTGACCCCAACGAGAAACGTCGCGTCGTCGAGGCGATCGTGCAACGTCCCAATGGGGTAACGCCGCCAAGTAAGGGAGCTGTTGAAAAAGTGGCCGCCGTGACCGGAACGGGTCCTGTGGCTCGGGGTTCCTCGGGCCAGGGTGTGCTGACTGGGGAGACGGTGGAATTGGTGCGATCGCTGCTATCTCAGGGCTATCGTATTGGGACCGAACACGCCACCCCACGACGGTTCAAAACCCAATCCTGGAAAACCTGCGCCCCGATTGAGTCGAAACAACTCAATCAGGTGCTCAGCCAACTCGAAGCCTGTGTAGCAGACCATGCTGGGGAATATGTGCAGTTAATCGGCATTGATCCCAATGAGAAACGCCGGGTGAGTGAGACGATTATTCAGCGTCCGGGATCTCAAAACAATGGCCAAGCTGCCACCAGTAGCAATAGCAATGGTCGTAAAGGCTTTGGTGCTAGCGTCAGTCAGTATCAGTCCCATAAAAACGGTGGCAATCGTGGGGTAACGAGCAGTCAACTGGAACAGGATACGCTTGATCAGGTGCGATCGCTCCTGGCTCAGGGCTACCGTATTGGGACTGAACACGCGACGCCACGACGCTTTAAAACTCAATCCTGGAAAAGCTGTTCCCCCATCGATAGCGCTCAGTTGACCGATGTGGTTCCCGCCCTCGAAGCCTGCATGAAGGATCATCGCGGTGAATATGTACGCTTAATTGGCATTGACCCCAACGCGAAACGCCGCGTTCTGGAGACTGTCATTCAGCGCCCTTAGGGAAGATGGCCGGTGATTTGGTGGAGAAATAGTAGTGCGATCGCAGTTTTGGTTTAAGCCGTTCTGGTTGAACTAGACTCTTCGCGACTACTGTTTCTTCTCCTAATCGTCCTTGGCTGATTCCCGACGTTTGATAACCCGTGAGAACCCAATGCAACCGCTACCGATATCCCCCCTAGAGCGTGAGGATGTCTTCATCAGTGGAGATGTGATGATTCATGCCAATGCGGCGATCGCTCCAGGAGTTGTGCTACAAGCGGGACAAGATGAGCGTATCGTCATTGCCGATGGGGTCTGTTTGGGGTTAGGAGTTGTTCTCCATGCTCGCCGAGGTGATATTTGCATCAAAGCCGGGGCGAATTTGGGGGCCGGAGTCTTGATTATTGGAGCTTGCACCGTTGGCCCCTATGCCAGTGTTGGAGCCGCCTCGACGATTATTGATACGGATGTTGCCCCCGATCAGGTTCTGGCGGCGGGGACGGTCTTAGGCGATCGCTCTCGCCCCCAACAGAGACCCGATGAGAGAGCAGATGAGGCCAGGCTGCATGGGGGGCGATCGCCGGGCCAAGACCCACCTGATGAACTTCCTTCCCCCTGGGAAAACGAGTCTTCACCCGACTCCATCCTCGGCCAAGAGTCCAGCCAGGAATCTAGCCAGGAGTCCAGTCAAGACCCGAGCGACGATCCCTCCAACTCCGACGAGGAACCAGTCGATTTACCAGAATCATCGTTCCCATCCCCCGAAAACGAGTCGACATCGCCTCCATCTGAGCCCATATCCAACAGCTCGTCCCCAGACGTAACCCCAACCAGTCCCTCCAATCCTGCTGTTGTTAAACGATTGATTTATGGTCAAGTTCATCTAAATCAGATGTTAACAACTCTGTTTCCTCATGCTCAGCATTTAAAATCTCGTTCTGACTCAGATTCATCCGCTCCTTAAAACTAATCCTAGGGAGTAAAATTGAAACTTTTGACGATGATTAGTCCCTAGAATTTTCCTAGGCTTGAGCGCCCACTCACCGATACCGGCCATCCTAAAGCCGGTTAAATGCCCGTTGAAACCTCTTGTCTTGATGTAGACAAGGGGTAGCTTGGCTTTTTTTTTCTTTAAAGTCTGTCAGATTTCTTTACATTGAGACCGGTATGTGACTGGCATTAGTCAAACTAATCAGCCTCCCCAAAAATTGCAATGGCGTCACGAAAAAAAATGAGTCAAATCTAAAAGAAAAAGGATCCGATCCATGATAAGATCCTTCTCGGTAAGGAAATATTCAATCCGAACTGTTGGCTTCACGAACTTCCCAAACCAAACGCGCAAATTAACGCGAGAAAAAGATTCGACTGCGTTTCCGAAACGAAGCGTCGGCCGAATTGAGCCTTTCGCCGACGTTGTCGGTCGTCTGGGTACAGGTTCCTAACCCCAGCACTGACCTGCGCGGGAAGTCACCTCAACTGATCTCACCACCACTGATGCTCATTGAACTCCCGTATCGGGTCCTATGAGTGTTGGAGATCGGGACTTCAGACCACGACCCAACCGTCGTAGAAGTCTTGATTAGGAAGCGTGTAGACAGTTGTTCATTATACGAAACCCTGATACCCAAGGAGAAAGCGAGGAATATGGTACAAGCGAAAGCTGGATATAAAGCAGGCGTTCAGGACTACCGCCTGACTTACTACACCCCTGATTACACCCCCAAAGACACCGACCTGTTGGCATGTTTCCGCATGAGTCCCCAACCCGGTGTTCCGGCAGAAGAAGCCGCTGCCGCTGTTGCTGCTGAATCATCCACCGGAACCTGGACCACGGTGTGGACCGACGGACTCACTGACCTCGATCGCTACAAAGGTCGTTGCTACGATATCGAATCCGTCCCCGGCGAAGACAACCAGTACTTCTGCTTCGTCGCCTATCCGATGGATCTATTTGAAGAAGGCTCTGTCACCAACATCCTCACCTCCATCGTCGGAAACGTATTTGGGTTCAAGGCTCTCAAAGCCCTGCGCTTAGAAGATATCCGCTTCCCAGTTGCCCTGGTTAAAACCTTCCAAGGTCCTCCCCACGGCATTACCGTTGAGCGGGACAAATTGAACAAATACGGTCGTCCTCTACTCGGTTGTACCATTAAGCCGAAATTGGGTCTGTCCGCTAAAAACTATGGTCGCGCCGTCTATGAATGTCTGCGCGGTGGTTTGGACTTCACCAAAGACGACGAAAACATCAACTCTCAGCCGTTTATGCGCTGGCGCGATCGCTTCTTATTCGTACAAGAAGCCATCGAGAAAGCTCAGGCTGAAACCAACGAAATCAAAGGTCACTACCTCAACGTGACCGCTCCCACCGTTGAGGAGATGATGCAACGGGCCGAATTTGCTAAAGAAATCGGTACCCCCATCATCATGCACGACTTCCTCACCGGTGGCTTCACCGCCAACACCACCTTAGCTCGTTGGTGCCGTGACAATGGTATGCTGCTGCACATTCACCGTGCCATGCACGCTGTAATTGACCGTCAGAAAATCCACGGGATTCACTTCCGGGTTCTGGCTAAGTGTCTGCGCCTGTCTGGTGGTGACCACCTCCACTCCGGTACCGTCGTCGGTAAACTGGAAGGGGAAAAAGGCATCACCATGGGCTTCGTTGACCTGATGCGCGAAGACTTCATCGAAGAAGATCGCTCTCGCGGTATCTTCTTTACCCAAGACTGGGCCTCTATCCCTGGCGTTATGCCCGTGGCTTCTGGTGGGATTCACGTCTGGCATATGCCGGCGTTGCTGGAAATCTTCGGCGATGACTCCTGCTTGCAGTTCGGTGGTGGAACCCTCGGACACCCCTGGGGTAATGCTCCCGGTGCAACCGCCAACCGTGTGGCTCTCGAAGCTTGTGTTCAAGCTCGTAACGAAGGTCGTGACCTCATGCGTGAAGCTGGCGACATCATCCGCGAAGCAGCGAAATGGTCTCCTGACTTGGCCGTGGCTTGCGAACTTTGGAAAGAAATCAAGTTCGAGTATGAAGCGGTTGATACTATCTAATCTCGCTTAAGTTGCTAGTGGTAAGAGCGACCCTTGATTTTCTTTTGAATTTAAGGAGCGCTCATGACCCCCTATCTAACTCTGCCAAGGCGTTTCGGGAAGGATAAAGCCTAGATGTATCCGAAAAAAGTCGCCAACGATACGGCCCGGGTGCTGCAAAGTTACCTGACCTATCAAGCGGTTCGGACAATTATCGAGCAGCTTTCAGAAACCAATCCTTCCCTGGCCCTTTGGCTGAGCGAGTATTCTTCGGGGAATCGTGTTCAAGATGGTGAAGCCTATCTACAAGGCTTGATGCAAGAGAATAAAGAACTCATGCTGCGAGTCTTGACGGTACGCGCTCATTTGGCGGAGACAATTTTGGATCTGTTACCGAGTATGGTCATGGCCCAAATTGAACAGTCGAACACCGACCATCGCCGTCAATTGCTTGAACGCTTAACCCGAACTGCTGAACCTGCCTCGACTTCTGTGGATGACTTGTCACCGCCGGAGTCTGAGGATTCCGATGTCCCGGATTAACATCATTTGTCACAGAATTAAGGAGTCATTTCTGATGAAAACCCTGCCTAAAGAGCGTCGTTACGAAACTCTCTCTTATCTTCCCCCTCTGACTGATCAACAAATCATCAGCCAGATCCAATATATGTTCGATCAAGGATTCATTCCTGCGGTTGAATTTGAAGAAAATCCCCTCCCCACTGACCACCACTGGACTCTGTGGAAACTGCCTCTGTTCTCGGCTTCGACTCCTCAGGATGTCTTGAGTGAAGTGCGCGAGTGCCGTTCTGAGTACTCCAACTGCTACATCCGTGTGGTTGGTTTCGATAACATCAAACAATGCCAAACGGTGAGCTTCATCGTTTACAAACCCGGTCAAGGCATTGGTCGTTACTAAGTCTTGAAGGGTTTATGATTCGTGGCTACAAGTTAAGTGTGTCTTTGGCACGATGACCCGATTCACGATCGCATAACTGTTCTAAGGTTCTAATACAAAATCCCCCTAAACTTCTAATGAGTTCAGGGGGATTTTGTTTGGCTAGAGTCAAGTTCAGCGTTAATGGCTAAAACAGATAGAGAATGGCAAATAAGACAATCCAAACAATATCGACAAAGTGCCAGTAGAGTTCCGCCGCTTCAGGGCCAAAGTGACTGTCACTGGTATAACGACCTTGTTTGAGCGATCGCCCCAAAACCAGCAAAATCAACCCCAACCCAAAGGTGACGTGTAAGCCGTGAAAGCCAGTCAGCACATAAAAGGTGCTGGTAAAGAGATTATCCGTCAGGCCAAACTCATTCGTAAAATACTCGTATCCTTGACCGAACAAAAATAGTAATCCCATGGCCGCCGTAATGGCAAACCAGGTGCGTAACCCCTTCACATCATTATTGCGAATCGCCTGATTCCCTCGGTTCATCACAAAACTACTCGACACCAGAATAACGGTGTTCACCGTGGGTAACAACAACTCCAGTTCTGGTGTTCCTTGGGGGGGCCAAACCTGAGCCACCGAACGAAAAGTGAGATACGCCGCAAACAAGCCGAGGAAAATCATCGCCTCAGCAAAGAGAAACATATAAAGCCCAAAAATTCGATGATCTGGATGGTCTCCATGATGTCCCGCTTCAGCATGAGACGCCGTCGCTAGAGGATTTTGAGCCGTATCGACAGTAGAACCTTGCATAAGTCAAATGGTTAGGGACAGGTGTGGCAATGGCAATGTTTAAGTGCCAGAACTTGAGGACCTAAATACCCCCAATTACAGATTTTCAATAAGAATCTGAGAATTTATTCTGTCTCTGGGGGTATTCAGGAAACGTTAATTACATCTGAGCCTTGACTTCAGCGAGTAACTCAGACACCGACTTATCATCATCTTGTTCGCGATCAACGCCATAGTCATAAGGACCTGACCACAACACGGGTTCTTCCTCGAAGTTCTCGATAATCGGCGGAGAACTGGTTTGCCATTCTAAGGTTAAAGCATTCCAAGGATTGGCACTGGCAATGGGGCCTTTGAACCAACTCCAAGCGGCGTTCACCAAAAAGGGCAAGGTTGACACCGCCAGAATCAGAGAACCCACGGTGCAAACTTGGTTGAGGGTTGTAAAGGCGGGGTCATATTGCACCACCCGGCGAGGCATTCCCTGCAATCCTAAGATGTGCATGGGGAAGAAGGCGAGATTAAAGCCGATGAAGGTGAGGACAAAGTGGACTTTACCCCAGGTTTCGTTCATCATCCGCCCCACCATTTTGGGGAACCAGTGGTAAATTCCGGCGAAGATACCAAAGACGCTACCACCAAAGAGGACGTAGTGGAAGTGAGCGACGATGAAATAGGTATCGTGAACATGAATGTCAAAGGGAACTGAGGCTACCATAACGCCGCTTAAGCCGCCAATCAGGAACATGGAGACAAAGCCGATCGCAAATAGCATGGCGGAGTTGAGGCGAAGTTTGCCTCCCCAAACTGTGGCCACCCAACTAAAAACTTTAATTCCCGTGGGAACAGCAATAATCATCGTGGCGGCCATAAAGAACACCCGCAACCAGCCGGGGGTTCCACTGGTAAACATATGGTGCGCCCAAACGATGTTACCGAGGAAGGCGATGGCGATACTGGAGTAGGCGATCGCCTTATAGCCAAAAATCGGTTTGCGAGCGTGAACGGGCAAGATATCGGAGATGAGGCCAAACACCGGCAGAATCATGATGTAAACCGCCGGGTGGGAGTAAAACCAGAACATATGCTGGTAAACAATTGGATCGCCGCCTCCGGTGGGATTGAAGAAGGCGGTTCCGGCGATGAGGTCGAAACTGAGGAGAATTAAAGCCCCAGCCAGGACGGGGGTGGAGACGAGAATCAGCAGGGAGGTGGCCAACATCGACCAGCAAAATAAGGGCATGTCATAGAGGGACATGTCCTTAATCCGCATTTTGAAGATGGTGGTGACGAAGTTAATCCCACCCAGAATTGAGGAGGTTCCCAACAGGAGGATGCTGAGAATCCACATCATCTCACCCACTTGACCACTGATGAGACTCAGCGGGGGGTAAGANGTCCAACCGGCGACGGGAGGCTGATGGATAATCAAACTGGTTAGCAGCAGGACACCACCGGGGGGAACCAGCCAAAAAGCCAAACCATTNAGGACGGGGAAGGCCATGTCTTTGGCCCCAATCATCAGGGGAATTAGGTAGTTGGCAAAGGCGGCCCCGGTTGGCACAATCCAGAGGAAAATCATCATGGTTCCATGGAGGGTGAGAACGCCGTTATAGTTCTCGGCCCCGAGGAAGTCTGGATTTGGGGTGGCCAGTTCGATGCGGATACTCGTGGCCATTAAGCCGGCGACGAGATAGAAAAAGAAACTGGTGACGAAGTATTGGATACCGATGACTTTGTGATCGGTACTAAAGCCGAAAAAGTCTTTCCAATGCCGTTCGGGTTCGGGATTGGGTGGGGAGGTTTTGGGTTCGACGGAAGTGGTTGTCATATTAAATGGCAGAGGTCAAATCCTGTTCACGATGCGGTTTCGCCTAGATGTCGCGTTGCAGGCGTTTGGGGTGGTTTTACAAGTTCTTGCACAAGTTCTTGTACCAGGGGGTTACAGGTGATGGTGCATCTCGGGTTGCATCTGTTGCAGGGCGGCGATCGCCTCGGGGGAGATATTCCAATCTTGAGTCTGACGAGCGAGGCGGTTGTCGTTGTTGGCTGTGATTTGGGCAACGGTGAGGCCGTCTCCGCGTTCTTTCGCGGCAATTTGGGATTGTAGCCACTCGTCATACTCCTCGGGGGAATGAACAATGACCTGTGTCCGCATCGCGCCGTGATAAGACCCACAGAGTTCGGCACAGACGAGGGGATAGGTTCCGGGAACTTCGGGTTTGAAGCGAAGTTGGGTATCTCGTCCGGGGATAGCATCTTGTTTGAGTCGGAATTGGGGAATCCAGACGGCGTGGATCACATCTTGGGCCGAGATTTTCAGTTTGACATCTTGGCCGGAGGGAACATGGAGTTCGCCGGAGACGACACCGCTATCGGGATAGGTGAAAATCCAGGCATATTGAAGTCCCAGGACATCCACGTTGACGATGGAATCACTGGCCGGTTGACTTGGGGAAGCGCCTACACCGAGGGCAATCTTCTCCTGGCCTGGGAGGGTTGCCGCCATGGCGGTTCCGGGGACAACGGCGGTTTTTTGGGGACCGGGATCTCTGGAGGCGGCGGGATCAAGTCCCCCCATTTCGTTGTACACCTCAAAGCTATAGATCGATAGCACCATGACAATTACAACCGGAATCGCTGTCCAGACGATTTCTAAGCCGATATCCCCTTCTAGGGGCGGCCCGTCGGTGTTATCTCCGGGTTTTTGACGAAATCGGAAAATGGCAATGATGAGCGCCCCTTGGATGAGCAAAAAGAGGGCTGTGGCGATGGTCATCATCATATTGAAAAGATCATCGACGAGGGGAGCTTCTCGCGATGCGGCTTCGGGCATCCAGCCATGGTTTTGTCCATACCAGAGGCTGATTAGGGTGACAAGGATGCCGGCGATGAGGGTCGTAATGGAAGTGGGTAGTTTCACGAGTCGATAGATCGGGCTAATGTGGGGTAAATCTGCTTGGGTCAGGGGGTGTCATCTCTTTATACCGTAGAACAGCTTCTGAAAAGCTGTGGCAGATTTGCTAAATCTTTAGGTTTTTTTTGGGGATTTGCGATCGCCTCCTGACTTTGTAAGCCAATGTTACGATGCAAGGGTAGATTTTTAGGAATTTTGCCTAATCTAAAACATTTCTAAAACTCGGTTTGGTTTAAAAGATAAGAGTTCTAAGCTTAAACCAGACCGTTCTGGGTCTTGTGTTGTCGCCAGAGACCCCAAACGTCAACAACTCACAAGACGTAACGTTTTTTAAACAAACCTTGACAATCTGCTTGACCATCTGACTGACTTGGCGAACACCATGGCTAACTCTGTTTTAACTCCGACTTCTTCAGATTCTCGATCTCCGACCGAGGCGATCGCCTCGGTGCGCCGTCTGGTCTGGAAAATCGCTGTAGCAACGGTGATTCTCATGGCGATCGGTAGTGCCACCCGCGTGGCCAATGCCGGTTTAGCCTGTCCAGACTGGCCCCTCTGCTATGGTCAGCTCGTTCCCACAGCCGAGATGAACCTCCAGGTCTTCCTAGAATGGTTCCACCGCCTTGATGCGTCCATCATTGGTTTATTAACCATCGCTCTGGTGGGACAAACTTGGTGGCGACGAGCTGTGCTACCGAATTGGCTCCCCTGGGCAGCCGTAGCTGCGTTAGCCTTAGTCCTGGTACAAGGACTATTAGGAGGTTTAACGGTAACGGAGATGTTACGCTTCGATATCGTTACGGCTCACTTAGGAACCGCCCTCTTATTTTTCGTCACTGTCCTCACCATTGGTGTGGCCTTACTCCCCTACCAAGGGAATGGAACCGCCAACCGCCTGCGTTGGCTCAGCCTAGCGGCTGCCATCCTCGTCTATGGTCAAAGTCTCCTCGGGGCTTTAGTGGCGTCTCAATGGGCCTTACACCAATGTTTGAGTTACCAAAGTCTCTGTACGGTGATGAATAGCCATATACTCGGGGTGGTTCCCCCAACCCTGGCGGTTTTGGCTTTAGGGGTTTGGGCCTGGCGAACTCCAGCGTTGAGTTGGCCCCTGCGTCGCTTAGGGAAAGCCGCTTTGGTCTTGGTGGCTGTGCAAATTGGCTTAGGGATAGCAACGTTTTATCTACGGTTACAGATTGAACCCCTTTCAGTTGCACATCAGACGATTGGTGCATTGCTTCTCGGTACCCTGGTGGCCTTTACGGTTTTGGCAAATCGGGATAGCCGCCTCGCTTAACTCACGCTTCCTTTCAGCCGTTTTAACGGCTTTCGTTCCCTAAGACATCTGAAAGATTTCAGAAGGATAGGCAAATTCATGCAAAATTCCGTTTCTCCCCCGACTTCGACTCCCCTCAATCGCAATGTTTACGATGTTATTCAAAGTTATGTCCAATTAACCAAACCTCGGATTATTGTCTTGTTACTGGTGACGACGGGGGCGGCGGTCTTCTTAGCCTCCGAGGGACAGGTTGACCCGGTTGTTCTCTTAGCGACTCTGTTGGGGGGATGGTTGGCCGCCGCCGCTGCCAACACTATCAATTGTCTCTATGATCGGGATATTGATAAAATCATGGAGCGCACCAGCCTACGTCCGTTACCCTCGGGACGGGTTCGGGTTCGCGATGCGATGATCTTTGCTGGGGTTCTGGCAGGATTGTCGTTTATTCTCCTCAACACGGTGACGAATCTGTTGGCGGCGTTGTTGGCCCAGGCGGGGATTGTTTTCTATGTCCTGATTTACACCCATTGGTTGAAACGTCATTCGACTCAAAACATCGTCATTGGTGGTGCAGCGGGGGCGATTCCGCCTCTGGTGGGTTGGGCCGCCGTCACGGGTGAGGTGAGTTGGTCGGCTTGGGTGTTGTTCCTGATTATTTTCCTCTGGACTCCGCCCCATTTCTGGGCCTTGGCGATTTATATCCGCGATGAGTATGCGGAGGTGGATGTGCCAATGTTGCCGGTGATTGCGGGAAATGAGGTGACGGCGAAACAGATTTGGATTTATACCTGGTTGATGTTGGCTTCGACGGTGTTATTGATTTATCCGTTGGGGAATTGTGGTCTGGTGTATGGTCTGTTGGCGATCGCCCTGAGTATCCCGTTTGTTAAGAAGGCTTGGCAGTTGTTAGGGGATTGTGAGAATACGGAGGTGGCGCGATCGCTGTTTAAGTATTCGATTCTCTATATGATGTTGCTCTGTGGCAGCATGGCCCTGGATAGTCTTCCCTGGGCGCAACAGGTGAGTTATACGGTTGCCCAACGGGTTGAGACGTTACTGAGTTTGGTGAGTTTGGGGGCTTAGGGCGATGGGAATGGATAATTGACATAGAAAATCTCCCTGAGACACCTGTTGTCTCAGGGGGAATTCATCCCCTTGTTCCTCGTGTCATGGCTGAAGCCGTGACACGAGGGGTAAACCTATCCCTTTTAAGCCGATCGCGGTAAAAAACAATTGGGTTGCAGGGGTCGGGGGGTTCCCTGTCCTTGCTGTAAGCGATACATATGCTCGAACAATTGCCAGCAATAGGGTTCCGAGAGTCCACAGGTAATCGCACCCCGTAAGACGACGCTGAAATACCAATCGTTGGGAGCCAGTTCAGCGGGGAGTTTGTTCACCACCACATAGGTTCGCACGTGGCTATAGTGGCGATCGCCGCATTGAACGCTGATGGTTTCGCGGCGATAGCCCCCAGTGGGGATTTCTTCACGCTCATCGAGGCGATCGCTCAGTCGCCAGGGAAGCCGATATAGCACCCCCTCAACGGTACTGGTTTCATCGGGAACTACATCGAGAACCCCACAGTTACGACGTTGAGAGCGACGGTTAAAGGCGAGACGATACTCTTTTAATGTCGCGGTTCCGAGGATGTAATCGCGGGTGTTTTCCTCTAAGGTGCGTTGCAAATCCACGGGACACATACAACTCCCATAGGCGAAGTAGTAAAACGTCGGTTCGGGACTCGGAGGGAGGGAACGAGGGGTCACACAGGGTTGGCGACTGGCTCGGGTGAGTTGTCCTTGGGGGCGATCGCTCATGGTCGTTTTTGGTGTCTTGTCTCGCAATCGTTGCATCAGCTACAGTCTCCCACAAGTCTCCCCGCTATCTTGGGGTTAAGGTTTGGACTGTTCCGAGATTATAGCAAACTCTCGTATCTTGACCGATAAACCGTAGATTAAGATTCATAACAAAGGACATCTTCTGGGAAATGGGGTTGTGG
>P_2C_Liq_1_UnCtyDRAFT_1000634_pt1 | contig 14825 bp, 15 predicted proteins | sample Pon2CUnioCityCA_2_FD_10234 | JGI IMG/M metagenome (IMG submission 10234)
GAGATGCAAATGAAATTTGCTTTTTTCCAATTCCGTCGTTTGTAAAAACGGTCATAAACAAACTTTCTCCCGTTAAAATTCGTTTTCCCGCAGAGAATATTTTTCCTAAAATTCCTTTTTCTTGATTAGAACCATCTCCAAAAATAGTGTTCATTTTAATTTGGTCGTCCATCATCATAAATGTACCTGCTTCTGCAACAACGCCTTCTTGCGGATCTAACTCGATTTCAACAAACTGCATTTCTTCACCGAAAATTTTATAATCTATTTCGTGTGCATTCATATTTGGATTACTTGGCGAATTATTCGGAATTCTATCTTGAAACATATTTATTTTATTTATTGTTGAACATCCATTAGAAGCTTAAAATTACATTTTGTTACAATTGTATGCAGTCTAAAAGTTAATTTTAAAGTTTATTTAACGTTACTTTTTCAAAAAAAAACTATTTTTGAAAAGAGATGTATTCGAACCAAATGTAAATTAAAAAATTGATTATGAAATATTTATCACCAGAAATAGAAGCGCTATCAAAAAAATATGAAATTACAAAATCGTTAGCGCGTACAAATGTTTCTTGTGGTATTTTTCAAGATTGTAATCCAAAAGAAGAAAGACCCAAATTGTATCAAAAGAAAAATAGATAAACGAATAGTATTGTAATCAATTTTAACTTGACTCCTTACACGCCTCTTTAAGCGAAGACCAAAAGTTTATGAATAATAAATAACTTGAATAGTTCTCAATAGTTATTGAAAAGAGATGAAGTAAGTTGCTAACTTTTGACCTTTAAACTCCATTGGAATTTAAAATGAGAAACCACTACTCCATCTTCATTTATACCTTTTGAAGATAACCATAGTTTTTGCCCTTCTCCAGTTTCTATAGATTGTTGAATAGCTGCTCTAATTTCGTTTCCTCCTGTGCACGAAAATGTAATTCTACCTGTTGCTTTTTTAAAAAATTGCGCTTCTTGGTGGGTAACTAACATCGAAACTTTACGTTTAGAATCATAAATAGCCTTCATAACTAAAAGTCCTGTTGGCAATTCTGCTGCCATTCCTTGCGCCGCCCAAAACATACTTTTAAACGGATTTTGATTGATCCATCTGTGTTTTATGGTAACCACCACTTCTTTATCTGTTATCGATTGTACGCGTACACCTCCAAAAAATGCCAAAGGCAACTTCAAAAGGTTAAAAAAATTGACTTTAGCAGGTGTAAATTTCATCAGTAATTATTAAAAATGATTGTTATTTAAAAAAATTGAAATTTCTAGTTTTNTAATTTGCAAGATAGTTAAAATTATCAAACACTGTTATATCAATGGGTTTAGACATTTTATATGTAGTATAGCTCAATTTAAAATGTTAAAAAAATGTTAATTACAGTACTATGCATTGCATAATACCTTCTTAAAGATATATATTTGCATAAGAAAGTATTATATACATTGATAAAATGAAAAGAAATAACGAAAATACCAACGCTTTTTTAATACATATTTCTGCTTTTGCAGGTTTTATGTTTCCTTTTGGTAACATTATTACACCTTTAATTGCATGGCAAACTCTAAAAGACAGAAGTGCTTTTTTAGACGAACAAGGTAAAGAAGCGGTTAATTTTAATATTAGTTATACGTTATATGTATTTCTATTGTCAATCATTTTTGTGCCATTTGCATTCGCTTCTTTTTTTAATAGTCATAATCGTTATGTAAATTGGAGCAATTTCAACATCAATTTTGATATCGATTCTCACAACCTATTTGGTTTTTTAGGCCTTGGGTCAATTACAGGTATTATTTATCTTGTTGGAATCGCTTTGGTGATTTTAGCTTCTATAAAAGCAAAAGATGGCGAGGATTACAAATATCCTTTTACAATAAAATTTATAAAATAAATCACAATATATGAAGATTGAAAACACAAAAGCACAAATGCGAAAAGGTGTTTTAGAGTTCTGCATTTTATCTATCCTAAAAAATGGTGATGCTTATACTTCTGAAATATTATCTACGCTAAAACGTGCAGAAATGATTGTGGTTGAAGGAACCATTTATCCGCTACTAACGCGTTTAAAAAACGCAGGTTTATTAACCTATAGATGGGAAGAATCAACCTCTGGACCACCAAGAAAATACTACGTTTTAACAGAAAACGGAGGTTTGTTTTTAAAAGAATTAAACAAAACCTGGAATAATTTAATCAACTCAGTAAACCAAGTAACTCGTAAAAAAGCAACCACAGATGAATAAGACTATAAACATAAATTTAGGCGGATTTTTCTTCCATATAGATGAAATAGCCTATCAGAAATTACGAAGATATCTAGAATCTATTTCTAGGTCTTTAAGCGATGATCCGCAAGGAAAAAACGAAATTATTGCAGATATCGAAGCCAGAATTAGCGAGTTATTATCAGAAAAAATTACCGATGTAAGACAAGTGGTTAATGAAGGTGATATTGATGATATTATAAAAATAATGGGGCAACCAGAAGATTATGCAGATGCTGAAGAAGCCTATAGTGATGCAAGTTATTCTTACAAAAGAAACAGCGCATCTGGTAAAAAACTATTTAGAGATGGAGATGACAAGTTTTTAGGTGGAGTTTGTTCGGGTATTGGCCATTATTTTAATGTTGATGTTATTTGGATCAGAATTGCGTTTATCATTTTAACTGCATCAGGTTTTTCTCCTCTAGTTTATGTTATTCTTTGGGTTTTACTTCCAGAAGCTACCACTACAGCAGAAAAATTGCAAATGGAAGGCGAACCTGTAAATATTGATAATATTGAGAAAAAAATTCGCGAAGAGTTTAACAATGTTTCAGAAAAAGTTAGTGTTGTAGCCAATCAAGCATCCGAAAAAATAAAAGAAGGGGCTAACGAGTTTTCTGATAAAATGAGTAAAACGTTTTCAGCAAAGACAAAAAAAAATAACGGAGCAAGCGATTTTTTTGATACTATAGGTAAAATTATACTCGCCATTTTTAAGGTGATTGGTAAATTTATTGGTATCATAATCATCTTTGTTTCTGCTGCTGTTATTTTATCTCTAATTATTGGAGGGTTTTCTGTAGGAAGTTTAGAGTGGTTAAATGTTGATGGTGAGTTTTTACAATATCCACCCTTCTTTTACGATGCTGTTTTACCCAAATGGGTACTTACCTTATGTATTTTTTTATTGGTTGGAATTCCGTTTTTAAGCTTATTTATTTTAGGCTTACGCATCTTATCTAGTAACGTTCGTAAAGTAAATAAACCTACATCATTAACACTATTAGGTATATGGATCGTATCGTTATTGGCGCTTATTTTTACGGGGCTAGACTTTGGCACTTCGCACTCAAGTTATGGTGAAACCACAGAAAAAAACACCTTAAATATTGTAGCGAATGATACGTTACAACTAAAAATGGTAAATGATGATAACATTTATTATCGCCCTAATTTAAGAAGAAGTTCTTATAAAGAAGAGGTAGCAGTAGATGGCGAAAAAATGATATATGCCTGCGATATTAAAGTTGATGTTAGAAAAAGTAATACTGATGAGAATTATGTAATCATTCAAAAAGAATCGAAAGGAAAAACCAAAAGCAATGCCAAATCGAATGCTAAAAAAATAAGATATGAGTATGAAATTGTAGATAACACCATAATTTTAGATGCCTTCTTTTTATCAGAATTTAAAAATTTGTGGAAAGATGAAGAAATCAATATTGTATTTTATATTACAGAAGGTGTAACAATCTATTTCGATAATTCCATTAAGAACTTTTTATACAGGGTGGATAATGATACAGAGATCTACGATAAAGATATGGCAAATCATCACTTTATGATGACCGATAAAACATTAAAATGTACAGATTGCGAAACAGAAATCGAAGCAAAAAAGAATGATGCTAGCGTAAAAGCAACGATTTAAAACAGTTCAGTACACAAAAACAACAATTGAGCAACCTTAGTTACATTTTAAGCGTCTAGTATAAGACCTTTGAACTGTACAATAAAATTAATATTATGAAAACAATACCAAAAAAACTGCTTTCTATTCTTTTCTTAACAACTCTTTTAAGTGCATGTAGCGTAGACATGTTCAACAGAATTAGCGGAAACAAAAACGTAGTTACAGAAAATAGAAAGGTAAATGAAGACTTTACTAAAATAAAAGTGAGTACAGGTTTAGATGTGTACATCACGCAAGGAGCTACAACTGAAATTACTGTAGAGGCTGACGAAAATTTACAAGAAATTATTATGACAGAAATTCATAATGGTGTGCTAAAAATTTATTCAGAAAAAAATATTTGGAGAGCAAAAGCTAGAAAAGTATATGTTACTCTAGAAATTCTAGAAGAAATTACAGCTACCAGTGGTGCTGATGTTTATACAAAAGGAACGCTAACAGTAAATGATATTAAAGTAAGCACTACAAGTGGCGCAGATATTAGAATAGCCTTAGATGCAAATACTGTAGATAGCAGCGCAACGAGTGGTTCTGATATTGAAATTACAGGAGTGGCTAACAGCCATACATCGAGAGCAACAAGTGGTGCCTCAATAGATGCTTACAATTTACGTAGCAAAAATGCAACTGTTAACGTTTCTAGTGGTGCAGATATTAATATTTATGCCTCAGAAAGTATAACTGCATCAGCTTCTAGTGGTGGCGACATCGATTTTAAAGGAAGTCCGAAAAGTGTTACCAAAAAATCTTCTTCAGGTGGAAGTATTTCTGCCAAATAAATTTGAATTATCAATCAATCAAATGAATTCTTGAGGCTTTCATTAGCCTCAAGATTTCTAATCAACCAACCAACTATGACATCTTTTTTAGCACCTTTTAAAGATTCTTTTATTCTTAAAATAGTACTTGCTTTTATATTATTCTTTTATAGCTTGATGTCTTCTGCACAAGTTGACAAAAACTCAAATTTATATAAAACCTTAAAAGCTAAAGACAGTATTATTTTTGAGAGAATCTTTAATAAATGTGAAATTGAAAAATTAGATGCTATAATTGCAGATGACTTTGAATTCTATCATGATATCGCAGGTTTGCAGCATAGAGAAGAGTTTATAAAAGCTGTTCAAAATAATATCTATTCCAATCCAGGTGCGTTTACCAGAAAATTAGTGAAAAATTCTCTTGAGGTTTATCAACTAAAAAATAAAGGTAAAACTTATGGAGCCATACAAAGAGGGTTTCACGATTTTTACATTTTAGAAAATAATAGAATACGCAAAACTGGAACTGCACAATTTACACATCTTTGGATTTTAGAAAACAACGAATGGAAACTAAAAAGAGTTTTAAGTTTCGATCATAAAGATGCTACAGAATAAAAAATTATGAGAAAGCTAACTTCTCATAATCGTACTAATACTTGGTTTTATTAGTTTACTTGGTAAGTCGTCGTTTTTAACAAAACGACGCTTACTTTTTTTATGCTGAACTTGTTTCAGAATCTCTGAACTTGTTTCAAGATCACTAAATTCTTTCTTAAATTTTACTGTTTTATATTACCCCTTGAAAAATAGGCTTTTTCCTCTTGACTTTTTAACATAAAAAAACGAACTTCGCTAACTCTGGATATAACGAGTTGAAACTCGTCATATCCGAATAAAGTTGGCAATAATTTAAAAAATGATTATGATAAAAAAAACGTTACTTATAATCTTTGGAATAGCTCTTTTTCATTCTTGTGAAGTATCTGAAAAATTAAATCTATCAACCCTGTATTACAATGGTGATATTCTAACTATGGTTGGTAATACACCCAATTATGTTGATGCAATAGTTGAAAAGGATGGGAAAATTATTTTTTCAGGTTCTAGCGAAGAAGCAATGAAAGTTGCTGGTAAAGGTCACAATATGATTGACCTTGAAGGAAAAACATTAGTGCCTGGTTTTATAGATGGTCATTGTCATTTTGCTAATTTTGGTGCGCAAGCTATTGGCGCGCAATTACTTGCTTCACCAGATGCCAATGTTGATGACATGGAAACTTTAATGTCAGTTCTTAAGGAATGGAATACGTCTAAAAATAGAGCATTGACTGGATGGATTTATGGTACTGGTTTTGATGATTCAATCCTAAAAGAAAAGAGATTTCCTACCAAACACGACTTGGATGAAGTAAGTACAGAATTTCCAATTATGATAACACATATTTCAGGTCACTTTGCCGTTGTAAACTCAAAAGGTCTAGAAAAATTGGGAATTGATGAAAATAGTGAAAATCCTGAAGGCGGAATTATAAGACGTGAAAACAATTCTAAAGAACCAAATGGTGTTTTGGAAGAACTAGCTGCAATTCCTTATATGTTGCAAGCTATAGCGCCTCAATCAGAAGAAGCTATAATAAAATTTTTTGAAGCTGGACAAGAAATGGCTCTGTCATATGGTTACACTACTGCTCAAGAAGGAAGAGCTATGCAAAATCAAGAAATACTTGTAGCAATGGCCGAAATGGATAAATATAAAATTGATGTTATAAGCTATATCGATTACATGTTTGTAGATAAACACATGTCTAGTAAATGGAATAGCAAAAATTACATTAATAAATTTAGAATTGGGGGAATGAAGGTGACGCTAGATGGTTCACCACAAGGAAGAACTGCCTGGAGAACAGAACCGTATCTTATTCCACCAGAGGGAATGCCTCATGACTATAGTGGTTATCCTGCAATTCCTAATGATAGTGTTCTATCTTCTATATTTGAAAAAGGCTTCAAAAATAACTGGCAGATTCTTACACATACAAATGGAGACGCAGCAGTTGACCAGCTGATAAGAACAATGAAGCCATTAAAAGAAAAGTATGGAAATGAAGGTAGACGAGATGTGATTATTCATGGCCAATATATAAGAGAAGACCAATTAGACCAAGCCAAGAATATGAATATGATTGCATCCTTATTTCCTCTTCATACATTTTATTGGGGAGATTGGCATACTCAATTAATCGGTGATTCTTTAGTTCAGAATATTAGCCCCGTTAAAACAGCTTTGAAGAAAGGTTTAGATGTCACTATTCATACTGATGCACCAGTTGCTTTACCCAACTTAATGCGTGTGTTGTGGACAGCTGTAGAACGGACTTCTCGTTCAGGTAAAATTATTGGACCTGATGAAAGAATAACACCATACGAAGCTTTGCAAGCGATTACCATTTGGTCGGCTTACCAACACTTTGAAGAAGATAAGAAAGGTACCCTTGAAAATGGAAAATTAGCTGATTTAGTGATTTTAGATAAAAATCCTTTAAAAGTAAATACTGAAGAAATAAAAGATATACAAGTCCTAAAAACAATAAAGGAAGGTAAAATTGTTTTTGAAAAATAACTATTGCCAACAATGGTAACCGTTGCACAACCCTCTAAAAAATCAAATAATCATCTTTTTTAAACCTTTTTTAAGGGCTTTTTAATTTTTTATCACTACTATTTTTCTAAATATAAAATGGCTTACAACTAATGATATGAGCTTTGATAAGTGTCCTTTTGTCAAAAAATAGAAAAGCCAAGGCTTCTGCCTTACTTTTTACATTTTTTGTAACGAATTTTAAATACTTTTTCAAGTTATAGGCCATCGCAGAGAGATGCATTACTTTATTGGCTTGTTGTATGCCAATTGTGTTGATTTTTCGCAGCCTCATAAATTGGGTCAAGGTTCCAAAAACGGGCTCTACCGTACTTTGACGTTTCGATTTCATTGCTCTTCCTTTTCGGGCAGCTAATCTGGCTATGTTTCGTTCATATTCTTCTCGATTATACGTCGCACTAAACTTCTTTTCTTTCGCCGTTTTTCCTAAACAACTTTTCGATAATGGACACGATCTACAGATAAAACTAGAGATGCGGTATTCCTTCTTTGTACTTTTCTGAAAATAAGACTACAAATTTTTAAACTTTAGATTTAGATAATTTTCATTTGATAAAATTGAATTTTTATTCTTCAAAAAGAAAAATTAAATCTAAATTACAGCAAAATTTTTCACTTTAACGCTGCAATCCTATTTCAAGTAACACAGAATTATCTACCTTTATCCACCAATTACAAGTTATAATATGGAAAACAAATTCAACATTTCAGTACTTATAGATGGCGATAACGCTCAACCCAAACTAATCAAAGAAATTATTGATGAAGTTTCTAAATATGGAAAAGCGACTATTAGAAGAATTTATGGTGACTGGACATCTCAACAAATGAACAGTTGGAAAGCAACCATTAACCAACACTCTATTACACCTATTCAAAAATTCTCATACACAACAGGAAAAAACTCTACAGATGGCGCATTAATTATTGATGCCATGGATATTTTACACGGAAAAAATACCGAAGGTTTTTGTATTGTTTCTAGTGATAGCGATTATACTGGTCTTGCCAAAAGAATTCGAGAAGAAGGACTTTTTGTAATGGGCATAGGTGAGAAAAAAACACCAACCGCATTTGTAAAATCTTGTGAAGTTTTTACGTTTACAGAAAACCTAAAAAATGATGAAGCCGAAGAAGAAGACGAAAAAAACAGTATAGATACTGAAACCACTAAGAAAAAAGTAGCCAAAAAAGTAAAACCTACAACACAAAACATAAGGCTCTCTAAAGAAGATTGGAAAACAGTACTAAAAGCTTTTGACATTTCTACAAATGAAGAAGAAAAAGCACACATTTCTACTTTGGGATTAAATCTTAGAAAAATAGACCCCAGTTTCGATCCTAGAAGTTATGGTTTTAAAAGTTTAACCAAGCTTTTTGCAAACATCGATAAATTTGAACTAATCAAAAACGAAGTTGGTGGTTTGAATCATCCTCTTCTTAAAATGAAATAATATTATTTTTGTTCTAAATACTCTTCAATATCTGCAATATGATGTTGTAAAGCTTGCGCCGAAATTTGAATTTCTTTAATTAATAAAGCCAAAGAAATTAGCAATAAAATCAACCCTAAACCAAAAGCATACACAGCAATTAGCGGATAACCGATATAAATTAAAAACATCGTTAATACACAAAATAACAGACTGGTAATTCCGAAAATTTGCATGTATCTGGTTAAATTTAAGCGCTGTTTCAAATTTTTTATTTGTCTTAACAAAGAATCATCATGTTTTTCTAGATATTTGTCGTGTAAATTCCGAATTACAGAAGCATAAGCCAAAAATCGATTGGTATACGCCAACATAATTAAAGAAATCGCCGAAAATAGTAATGCAGGTGTGGTTAATGTCAGTTGTTCCATACTACAAAATTAACACTATTTAAACTAAAATCTTTTCTGTATTTTTACATTAATGAAAAAAATAATGCCCTTTTTAATGTTATCTATTTCTTTAGGTATTTTTTCTCAAAAACTACCCAAAGGTTTTGTGTATTTGAGTGATGTTGATATCTCAATTCAAAAAGAATTGCGCTACCTAGGCAACAACAATTTTATTGGCAAACCCATAGATGGTTACATAACTGATTGTATTATCGTTTCTAAACCAACTGCAAAAGCTTTAAAAGCCATACAAACAAAATTGAAAAAAGAAGGATTAAGCTTAAAAATTTTTGACGCATACCGACCACAACAAGCTGTAAATCATTTTGTAAGATGGGCAAAAATTTTGAATGATACTTTAATGAAAAAACAATATTATCCAAAAGTACCCAAATCTGAATTGTTTAATTTAGGATATATTGCCTCAAAATCTGGACATACACGAGGCAGTACTATCGATTTAACAATTGTAGATCTTAAAAGTGGTCAAGAATTAGATATGGGTAGCCCTTATGATTTTTTCGGAACAAAATCGCATCCATTTTACAGAAAAATATCAGAAAAGCAGAAAGAAAACAGAATGTTACTAAGAAGAATGATGTTAAAAAACGGATTTAAACCTTACGATAATGAATGGTGGCATTTTACATTAAAAGACGAGCCTTTTCCAAAAACCTACTTCAATTTCCCTGTTCAATAGTAATTTTAACAAAAACTAAACGACTTCATTTAAAATCGGCATTATATTTGTACCATAATTGCTAGAAATTCAATAATTATGAAATCATTTTTAAAAAATTTTCTACTAGGATGTTGTACACTACTATCAACTGTTGTGTTTGCACAATTAGATACAAATAAAGGCACAAAAGAAAAAGGAAAAACAAAAGCAGTTATCTTAACCAATTCTAAAGAGGTTAACCGACCAAAATCTATCGAATTAAATGGCTTGCAAGGATTTCAAAAAGCCTATGAAGCTGAAAAAGAAAAACTAAGAAATAAACAAAAAGAAGACAACTTAAAAAACAAAGGCATACTTACACAAGCAAAATTAAACGAACAACGTTTTTTAAAATCATTTAAAAAAATTAATGGTCAATACATTATTCCTAAAATAGACCAAGATTTAGGAAGTTTTAGATCAAATTCAAAAAGTGTAAATATTATTTGTAGAGATTATCAATATCCTGACGGAGACAGAGTTACCATCTATGTAAACGATATCCCAGTAATTTACAATCTTACTTTAGAACAAAATTATCAGAAATTTAATATCCCATTAGAAGTGGGTTTAAATAAAATTGTTATCGAAGCCTTAAATCAAGGAACTTCTGGCCCAAATACAGCCGCGTTTAAAGTTTTTAATGATGAAGGTATGCTCATTTCTTCTAACGAGTGGAATCTAGCTACAGGTGCAAAAGCTACGTTAATGATTTCTAAGGATAAGTAAAATGCTACAATTATTGATTATTTCAATAAAACACAATTTTCACCTTTCAAAATAAGAATAGTATAAAATACAATGGTACTAATCCTTATTATTTTATCAAAATCATCATTTTTAATACTCGAAAATCAATCAATTTCCTTTTATTTTCATCATCTCTTATAGATTTCGTTAAATTTTAAAATCACAAGTTTTTTTATTCTTGATAAAACAGTTATTTTTGTCAGACATTAAAAATAAGGGTTAAACGATTAAACAAACAATAATTCATTAGATGAAAAAAATCACCAAAGAAACCTATTTAGATTGGTACAAAGACATGCTTTTCTGGCGTAAGTTCGAAGACAAATTAGCATCGGTTTACATTCAACAAAAAGTAAGAGGGTTCTTGCACCTTTACAATGGTCAAGAAGCTATTTTAGCAGGTGCATTACATGCAATGGATTTATCGAAAGATAAAATGATTACTGCCTACAGAAACCACGTACAACCAATTGGTATGGGAGAAGATCCTAAAAAAGTAATGGCAGAATTGTATGGTAAAGCAACAGGAACCTCTAAAGGTATGGGTGGTTCCATGCATATTTTCTCTAAAGAATTTCGTTTTTATGGTGGTCATGGAATTGTTGGTGGTCAAATTCCTTTAGGAGCTGGTTTAGCTTTTGGAGACAAATATAAAGGAAGTGATGCCGTTACTTTAACCTGTTTTGGTGATGGTGCTGCAAGACAAGGTTCTTTACATGAAGCTTTTAATTTAGCAATGTTATGGAAATTACCAGTAATTTTTATCTGTGAAAATAACGGATATGCAATGGGAACTTCTGTAGATAGAACTGCAAATCATACAGATATATGGAAATTAGGTTTAGGTTACGAAATGCCNTGTGGNCCTGTAGATGCTATGAATCCAATAAAAGTAGCAGAAGCTGTAGACGAAGCAATACAAAGAGCCAGACGTGGTGATGGGCCAACTTTCCTAGAAATGAAAACCTATAGATACAGAGGGCATTCAATGTCTGATGCGCAACACTACAGAACAAAGGATGAAGTTGAAGAGTACAAAAAAATTGATCCAATAACCCAAATAAAAGATGTTATTTTAGAAAAAGGTTATGCTACAGAAGATGAGATTGCTGTAATTGATAAAGAAGTGAAAAGTATGGTAAAAGAATGTGAAAAATTCGCAGAAGAATCGCCATATCCAGAAACGCAACAATTATATGATATGGTTTATGAACAAGAAGATTACCCTTTTATAAGTTAAAATATGGCTACAGTTATAAATATGCCGCGTTTAAGCGACACCATGGAAGAAGGTGTTGTGGCACAATGGTTAGTAAAAGTTGGAGATAAAATTGAAGAAGGCGATATTTTAGCAGAAATTGAAACCGACAAAGCTACGATGGAATTTGAATCTTTTCACGAAGGGATTTTATTACATATTGGTATTCAAGAAGGTGAAACTTCTCCTGTTGATAAATTGTTAGCCATTATTGGCGAAGAAGGCGAAGACATTTCTGCATTAATAAATGGAGAGGCTGCACCTCAAGAAGAAACAATTAAAGAAGAAGTAAAAGAAGATGTACCTGTGGCATCTTCAAGTGCTGAAACCGTTGCTATTCCTGATGGCGTAAATGTGGTTTCTATGCCACGTTTAAGTGATACCATGACAGATGGCACAGTTGCTACTTGGTTAAAAAATGTTGGTGATAAAGTTGAAGAAGGTGATATTTTAGCTGAAATTGAAACCGACAAAGCAACAATGGAGTTCGAGTGTTTCTATGAAGGAACCATCTTACACATTGGAGTTCAAGAAGGTGAAACTGCTCCTGTAGATAGCTTATTAACTATTATTGGCCCTGAAGGAACAGATGTTTCTGCAATTGTGGCTAATGGTGGAGTTACTGCTACACCTGCAGAAAGTGAAGCTCCAAAAACAGAAAAAAAAACAGAAGAGAAACAAGTTTCTCAAACCGAATCGAAAGTTTCGGGAGAAAAATCAAACACTTCTTCAAATAGTTCGGGGGGTAGAATTTTTGCTTCACCTTTAGCTAAGAAAATTGCTTCAGATAAAGGATTTAATTTAGCAGACATTTCTGGTTCTGGAGAAAATGGAAGAATCATTAAAAAAGATGTAGAAAACTTTACTCCTGTTGTTAAAGTTGCAGCAACAAACGCTGCTCCTGCTGCTCAAAGTTTTGTAGCTGCTGGCGAAGAAAAATCAGAAGAGGTTAAGAACTCTCAAATGCGTAAAGCAATTGCTAAATCTTTAGGAAACTCTAAATTTACGTCTCCAGATTTTAGTTTAAATATTGAGGTTGATATGGATAATGCAATGGCTTCTCGTAAAACCATTAATGCAATTCCAGATACCAAAGTATCTTTTAATGATATGGTTGTAAAAGCTTGTGCAATGGCTTTACAAAAGCACCCACAAGTAAATACATCTTGGACAGATGCAAACACAATTTACCACAAACACATTCATGTTGGTGTTGCTGTTGCTGTAGATGATGGTTTATTAGTCCCGGTTATAAAACACACAAATACATTGAGTTTAACACAAATTGGAGCAAGCGTAAGAGATTTAGCTGGTAAAGCAAGAAACAAGAAAATTTCTCCTGCAGAAATGCAAGGAAGTACATTTACAGTTTCTAACTTAGGGATGTTCGGTATCGATAACTTTACATCCATTATAAACCAACCAAATTCTGCTATTTTATCTGTTGGTGCTATTGTTGAAAAACCAGTTGTTAAAAACGGACAAATAGTAGTGGGTAACACAATGAAACTAACATTAACTTGCGATCACAGAACGGTTGATGGTGCTGTTGGTGCTCAGTTCTTACAAACGTTAAAAACATTTATAGAAAACCCTGTTACAATGTTGGCATAGTTTATATAAATCAATTTATATTTAAAATCCTAAACTTAATTGTTTAGGATTTTTTGATTATAACAGTGTTTATTTCTTCTGACTGTATTCTTAAAAATGCAACTCAATTTATTAAAGATATACCTAGTTAAATTTGTTTAAGCTCTGATACTTTACCTAGTTTTTAAGAAATAAATTAATGTTTACTCTGTAATGATCTTGTTGTACCAAGTCGCAATCTATCTCTATCTTACCAATGGACCTTAAATTTCTTAAATAAACCGTCCTTATGTTTTATAACACGAAGTGCCCTTTGCTTAAAATTATTTTTGTGTAATTAGTTCGACAAGAAACTTCATAAATAATTAAAAACAAAATCGTTAAGAATTTTCAAAGAGAAGATAACAGCAAATTCATTAAATTTTAAAGCTTTCACTTATGATTTTAACACGATACATCTTACATAAAGTTTTATATTTGCTAAATATTTTTAAAAGAAATGATGAAAAAAATAAGCACAATAGTTTTTGGTTTACTAATGATGGTGGCTTGCAGCCAAGAACACTCAAAAGATTACCTTACGTTTTCTGGAAAATTAGAAAATAACCAAGATTCTATATTAACAATTGGTAACAGACAAGGCGTTATTAAAGAAATAAAGATAAATGCTGAAGGAGCGTTTAAAGACACTCTAAAATTAAAAACTGATATCGGAGAAATCTACACCATACAAACCGGAGCTAATAATGTGGCCCCTGTTTACTTAAAAAACGGATTCGACCTTGTCTTACAAGGAGATGCTGCAAAGTTTATGGAAAGTTTTACATTTTCAGGAAACGGAGCTGATAATTCCAACTTTATAATGGCACAAATTAAAAAAAGTCAAACTATGGGTAACCCACAGTTAATTTTAGATTTAGAAGAAAAGGCATTTCGTGAAAAAGTTGCTGCTCTAAAATTTGAATATGATAGTATTTTAAGTTCTTACGCTAATTTAGATAGTACTTTATATGCATCAGTAAAACAACAAAACGATCAATTGGTAACTTATTTTAATAATGCGTATGCACAAAATCAAATTATGGGAAAAGGCAAACCCTCGCCTGCATTTGAGAATTACATCGATATAAAAGGAGGTAAAAAATCTTTAAGTGATTTTAAAGGAAAGTATGTGTATATAGATGTTTGGGCAACTTGGTGTGGCCCATGTATTCAGCAAA
>P_2C_Liq_1_UnCtyDRAFT_1000635_pt1 | contig 14822 bp, 14 predicted proteins | sample Pon2CUnioCityCA_2_FD_10234 | JGI IMG/M metagenome (IMG submission 10234)
GGGCTTGGGTAGGGTCTGCCATGACGGATTCTGTCGGGATTCGAGAGGTTCGCTTCGTGCGCAAAAAACGACCTTCAACGGAGACTGAATCGGGCAGTCCTGTCCAGTCCGATTGGCGTTTTCCCGGGGAGGTCTCCGCGAGTCGGGGCTACCCGTCGCCGGGGATTGTACCGGGCAGCCTGCGGCCGCTCGCCGGGTCGAAAAAGTGGAGGCGGTCAGCGGGGGCGGCCAGACGGATTTCGCTCCCCGGTGAGAGCCCGGCGAGGCGGCGCTGCTCCACCACCATTTTCCATTCACCGGCGGCCGTTGTCACCGTGACAATCCCCCGGGCCCCGAGCAGCTCGACCAGNTCGACGGTGGCCGGTGCGGTGAGGGCGGGAGTGTCCGAGGACGGGTCCTTCCATGGCTGGAGGTCGTCGGGGCGGNCCCCGATGCGGACGCTGCCGGAATCCGGCCGTTCCGGCGGACCCGGGATCGTGCCGAAAGGCGTCGTCCATCCCGAGCCGCACCATTGGCCGTCCACGAAGTTCATGGTAGGGCTGCCGACGAAGGAGGCCACCATGAGGGTTTCCGGTTGGAAGTAGATCTCGGCGGGCGTGCCTGCCTGCTCGACGCGCCCCTCGTTCATCACGACGATCCGGTCGGCCATGGTCATGGCCTCTTCCTGGTCGTGGGTCACGTAGACACTCGTCGCGCCGAGCCGCCGGTGCAGCCGGATGAGCTCGGCCCGGGTGTCGACGCGGAGCTTGGCATCCAGGTTGGAGAGCGGTTCGTCGAAGAGGAAGAGGTTGGGGTTGCGGACGATGGCCCGGCCGATCGCGGCCCGTTGCTGCTGGCCTCCGGAGAGCTCGCGCGGGAAGCGGTGGAGGAGGGATTCCATGCCGAGCAGGGTGGCCGTTTCCCGTACCCGGCGGCGGATCTCCGCCCGGGGCACGCGCTGGTTCTTCAGCCCGAAGCCCATGTTCCGCTCGATGCTCATGTTCGGGTAGAGGGCGTAATTCTGGAAGACCATGGCGATGTCGCGCGCCCGTGGTTCGAGGTGGGTGACCTCCCGCTCGCCGATCCAGATCCGGCCCGAGCTGACTTCTTCGAGGCCGGCGAGGCAGCGCAGGGTGGTCGATTTGCCGCAGCCGGACGGACCGAGGAACACCGTGAAGCTCCCCGCTTCGACGCGGAGGTCGATGCCGCGGAGGACTTCCTCCTCCCCGAAGCTCTTGCGCAGGTTTTCCAGGACGGTGGTCGTGGCCATGATGGGGAGGGAGGGGAGGGCTACATCTTGACGGCGCCTCCTCCGAGCCCGCGGACGAGGTGTTTCTGCACGAAGAAGGAGAGGGTGAGGACCGGGACAACGGCCAGGAGGATGGCCACGGCCATCTTGCCCATCTCGATTCCCCGGAAAGTCCAGAAGCCGGCGATGGCCACCGGGAGAGTTCGGCTCTCCCCGCCCGTGAGAATGAGGGCGTAGAAGAGGTCGTTCCAGGAGAGGACGAAGCCGAAGACCGCGGCGGCCCCCAGACCCGGCCGGATGGTGGGCAGCAGGATGCGGAAGAAGGCCCCGAAGACGCTGCACCCATCGATCCGGGCCTGTTCCTCGAGCTCGCGGGGCACCGCGTCGAAAAATCCGATCAAAAACCAAGTGACCACCGGGACCACCAGAGTGAGGTGCGTGACGACCACCCCGGCGAGGGAGTCGATCAGCCCGAGCCGGTAGAAAAGGAGGAAGAACGGAAGGATGAGGATGGCCGGGGGCATCATTTCCGCGCTGAGGATGGAGAAGCGGAGCGGACCGCTCCGGCGGGAGCGCGAGAGGGCGTAGGCGGCCGGACAGCCCACCAGCAGGGCAATCCCCACGGTGCAGAGCCCGACGATGAGGCTGTTGAGGATGTTGCGGGGCACCTCCGTGCGGAGGAGCACTTCCCGCCAGTGGTCGAGGGTGGGCGCGAAGACCCAGCGGCCCGGGTCGGCCACCAGTTCGGCGGGCTTCAGGGACGTGGCGAGGATCCAGACGAAGGGGAAGAGGACGAGGACCAGGGCGAGAGTCACTCCCAGCTCGGTGAGCAGTCGGGCGGCGCGGGAGGGGCGGCGGTTCATGGGTCGGGTGGCAAGGGCCCTCAGGAACGGCGCAGCACCGTGTAGAGCAGAAAGACCAGAACCAGGGTGACGGCGACGAGGACAAAGGCCATGGCGGCGGCCTCGCCGAGCCGGTAGAAACGAAATCCCGTCTGGTAGATCAGGTACTGGATGGTCTCGGTCGAGGTGCCGGGTCCGCCCCGGGTGATGGCGAAGACGTACTCGAAGACCTTGAAGGCGTCGAGGGAGCGGATGATCAGGGCGACGAGGACAACCGGCCGGAGCAGTGGGAGCGTGAGGTGGAGGAATTGGGACCACCGACTGGCCCCGTCGACCTCGGCCGCCTCAAAGGGAGAGCGGGGGAGCGACTCCAGCCCGGCGAGAAACATGAGGAACATGAACGGCGTCCACTGCCAGGTATCGATGAGGATCAGGCTGAAGAGGGCCAGTTGGGGTCCGAACCAATCGATGGAGAGGCCGACCCCGCGGAGGAGGAAGGGGATCACCCCGATTTCCGCGTTGAGGAGGAAGCGGAAAAGCAGCCCGACGGCGATCGGGGTGATGAACATCGGGGCGAGGAGCAGCGACCGGGCGAGGTGCCGGGCGCGGTCCAGTCGCTGCACCAGCAGGGCGAGGGCGAGCCCGAGGACCAGCTCGAGGGAGACGGCCCCGAGGACAAAGATCAGCGTGTTGCCGAGCGCATTCCAGAAATTGGGATTGCGGAAGGTGTCGGTGAAATTCTCGGCTCCCGTGAAGCGGATGTCGGACAGCCGGGTCAGTTGGTAGTCGTGCACCGAGATCCACCCCGCGAAGACGAGCGGGTAGACGAGGATGCCCGTGAGCAGGAGGGCGAGCGGGAGGAGGAAGCGAAGACGCAGGCCCATGCGGGGAGGGGAGCGGTAGCCAGGCGAGGGTGCGGGAAGAGACCGGGATCCCCCCGCCCTAAGGGGACGGGGGGATCACACGGGCGGAAACGGCTCAGCGCATCCTTTCCAGTTCGGCGGCCGCGTCGTCGAGCGCCTCCTGGGGTGTCTTCTGCCCGGCCACGGCCGCGTTCAGGTGAGTGCCGACGATGTTGATGACTTCTTCGGCCCCGTTGCCACGGGCGAGGGGGGCGGCATCCTCGAGGATCCCGACGAGGGTGGTGTAGTAGTCTTCCCCGTAGCCTTCCGCCCACACCTGCGGGTCCTCAATGACGCTGCGGCGAACTGGGGCACCCCCGGCCATGACCCGCTCCTTCTCGATCGGCTTGCTCGTGATCCAGGAGATGAAAGTCCAGGCATCGTCGGCGTGTTCGGAATTCGCAGCGATCGACCACGACCAGGTGCCGAGGACCGCCTTGCCGCCGGGCACCTCGTAGAGTTTGAAACGCCCGGCACGCTCACCGGCGATGCCTCCCTCCTCGTTGAGGGTGGGGAGCATCCAATTGTAGCTGAGCATGGTGGCGGCGCGGCCGCCCGCGACGGCCCGGAGCGCTTCATCGAAGCCCCAGTTCAGGGAATTCTCGGGGGCGGACGTCTCGTAGGTATCGATGTAGGCCTCGAGGGCGGCGACCGCCTCCGGACTGTTGATGACCACCTCGCCCTGTTCGTTGAAGACTTCCCCGCCCTCCGCGTAGAGCCAGTTCTTCCACTCCTCCATGATCTTGTAGCCGCGCTGCGGTTGCATGGCCGCCCCGGCCATGGACTCGGTGGTGAGCTCGCGGGCGAGTGCGCGGTACTCGTCGAGGGTCGTTGGAGCGCCCCGCCCCGTCGCCGCGAGAAGATCCTCCCGCACAATCAGGCCGAGCGCGTAATTGTAGTAAGGCACTCCGTAAATGGTGCCGTCGACGATTCCGATCTCCCGCAGCGGAGCGAGAAAATCGGAGAAGTCGTAGCCGGGGATCGCGGCGATCCGCTCGTCGAGCGGGGCGAGGTAGCCCGCCCGGGCAAACTCCGTCATCCACGGATTGTCCACGATGATCACATCGTAGACCGCGGAGGGCGCCAGCGAGGAGGTGAGGATCCGGTCGCGCATGGCGTCGAAGGGCATGGCGTCGAAGTTGACCTCGATGTCCGGATACTCCGCCTCGAACTGGGCGGTGAGTTCCCGAACGATGTCGTACTCGGGAACTTCTTCGATGATGACATTGATCTCGGCGGCGGCGGCTGTGAAGGTGCCGCTCAGCAGAGTGAGGGCGAGGAAGGATGCCTTCCTCCATGGGTTGGGATGGTTCATGGTCCTGTCAGTCCTTTCTCAATCAGGTTCTTGGTTTGGGTTGGAGGGGTTGCGATCGGTGCAGTGGACGGTCGGGAGATCGAGAGCCCCCGGAAGGTCGGTGATCCTTTCGATCCAGACATTGGCGGTTTCCGGCGGGAGGGAGACGGCTGGCGTGCGGAGGCCTACAGTGTAGCAGCCGGCCGCGCGACTGCTCCGCAGTCCGGAAGGACTGTCCTCCACCACGGCGACCTCCGCCGGGGGGAGCTCGAGGCGTTCGGCGGCCCTGCGGTACGGGGCCGGGTCGGGTTTGGGGGCGGGCACTTCCTCCAGGGCCAACGAGAAGCGGAAGCCCGGGAAGCGGGAGAAGAGACCGAGGTTGGTATCGACGATGGCCCGGTGGGAGTTGGAGACCGCCACCTGGGGGATCCCCAGCCTCTCGAAGTGGAGGAGGACCTCTTCGGCACCCTCGCGCAGTTGGAGGGAGGCGGAGTGCTCGCGGTAGAAGGAGCTGATCCCGGCGAGCCATTCCTCCCGGGGAGTGCCCTCCGGCAGTCGGGGGCGCAGCACTTCCCACACTTCCACGATGCCCGCCCCGAGAAAGCGGTCCGCGGGTTCGGCGGACAAGTCGAGGCCGTACCGCCGGCAGGTGTCCAGCAGCGCCCGCAGGTGGAGCGGCTCACTGTCGACGAGGGTACCGTCGACATCCCAGGCAATGGCGCTCGTCTTCATGCGGAAAGGGCGTCGAGGCGGGCGGTCGCCGGGCGCGAGGCGAGCGCCTCGTACTGCCCGCGGTAGTCGAGGTAGAGGGCGTCGTATCGCTCGCGGAAGTGGGACCGCGGCGAGAAGGTGGCCCCGTGGCGGAGGAAGGATCCGAGTCCCTCCCAGTCGTCGGTGGCGCCCGAGGCGAGGGCGCTCATCCAGGCGGCGGCGAGGCAGGAGCCCGGGTGTCCGCCCAGCCGGCGTACCGGCGCGCCGAGGATGTCGGCGGTAATCTGCAACCAGAGGTCGGAGCGGCTGCCGCCGTCGGAGGCCACGAAATCCTCGCAGGGATAGCCGATCGCGCGGAAGACCTCGACGTGGTGCCGGAAGGCGCAGGCGTAGCCCTCGAGGAGGGCCCGCCAGAAGTGCTCCTTGCGATGGTGGAGGGACCAGCCGGTGACGATGGCCCCGGTCCGGGGATCGTGGACGGGCGTCTTCTCGCCGAGGAAGTAGGGGATGACAAGGAGGCCGTCGGCCCCGGGTTCGGTCTCCGCGGCCTCCGCGTCGAGGAGGGCGTGCGGGTGTTCGGGACGGTTGTCGGGCGGGCACCAGGGTTCGAGGTGTTCGCGGATCCACCAATTGAGGGCCGATCCTCCGGTCGCCATGCAACCATTGGGCATGTAGTGCCCGGGGAGGAGGTGGTAGTCGAGGAAGACGCGGGCATCCGGGCGGGCCTCCCTCGCGGACAGGAGAATGTCATTGGCCCCACCGAACTTGAGGAGCACCTGGCCCGGCCGGGTGATTCCGGCCGCGTAGGCCGAGGCGATGTGGTCCGCGCAGCCCCCGCAGAGAGGGGTGCCGGCGGACAGGCCGGTGGCCCGGGAAGCCTCCGCGGAGATCGTGCCGATGAGCTCGTGGGAGGCGGAGAGGCGGGGTACCTGGTCGAGGCGGAGATGGCCGAGGGCGAGGAGCTCGGGATCGAGCTGCCCGGTCTGCAGCGAGAGGAGGCCACCCTCGAGGGCCCAGTTCCGGTCGGCCCGCAGCTCACCGGAGAGGCGGTAGAGGAGGTAGTCGTAGGACCCGATCACCGTGGTCGTGGCGGCCCATGCCTCGGGCTCGTGCCGGGCCAGCCAGCGGGTCTTGGCGGTGACCAGTTGCTGGTTGATGCCGTTGCCCGTGCGGGCGAGGAAAGCGGCTTCGTCAATCTCGGTGCGCAGGGTGTCGACCTCCTCCTCGCAGCGACTGTCCGATTGCTGCACCGAGGGCCGCAGGGGTTTTCCCTCCCGGTCGAGGAGGAGGACGGCGGGCAGCATGCCCGTGAGCCCCACCGAGTGTACGGCCCCGGCCGCGAGCCCCGCCTGGCCGAGCAGTTCCGGCACGAGGGCGCAGACATTCGACCACCACTGCTCCGGATCCTCCTCCGCCCACCCGGGATGCGGACAGGAGAGCTCCACCGGCCGGGAAGCGAGCGCATGGGTCTGACCGGCGGCATCGATGAGCACCCCGATGGTCGAGGTCGTCCCGATGTCGATGCCGAGAAAGACCCTCATGCTCAGCGCTGGCGGTCGACCACTTCCATGAAGCGGGCGACCCGTTCCCTTTCGACGGGCTTCCAGGTGTCCCCCCCGACCTTGAAGTGCGTGCCGACGATGCAGCCGTCGGCGAGGCTGAGGATCTCGCCGACATTGTCCCGGTTGACCCCGGTGTTCGCGAGCACCGGCACATCGGGAACGGCCTCGGCCACGCTCCGCAGGTCGGAGGTGGCGGCGGACTGGCCGGTGAGCGGACCGGAGACGAGAACAGCGTCGGCGAGGGAGGAGAAGACCGCGCTGCGTGCCCGCAGTTCGATGGGCCGCTGGTCGAGGCTGTGGGCGAATTCGGCGTTGATGTTGTAGAAGAGCTGGAGATCCTCGCGGCCGAGGGTGCGGCGCAGCCGGACCGCCCGGGCGGCATCCGGCGACCATACTCCCATGTCCGAGGCGAAGACTCCCGTGAAGATCTCGCGGACAAAGGTGGCGCCGGTCGCAGCGGCGATCGCCACCGAGGCGGAGGGATCCCACAAGTAGTTGACGCCAAAGGGGACCCGCAGGTGCGGGCGGACCGCGCTGATCACCGCACTCATCGCGGCGATGCCCTCGGCCGGGGCGGAGAGCTGGTAAGGGCGGTCGTTCTCGTTCCCGAAGAGAATCGCATCCACTCCTCCTTCCTGAAGCGCCTCGATGTCCGCGAGTACCGCCTCGACGAGTCTTTCCGGGCCTCCGTCCGCGTCGTAGAGCGGACTGCCCGGGAGCGCGCCGAGGTGCGCCATGCCGATGATAGTTTTCGAATCTTTACGAAGGGGGAAGCAGTTCATGACGGGATTGTGAGAGAAAACAAACTAGGCGAGGCGGAGGCGTACCCCGGCTTTCGCCAGGCCCGCCTCCAGCGCGGGCGGGGGCGGCTGGTCGGTGACGAGGGTGTCGACGATGGAGAGGTCGCCGATGCGCATGTTGGAGAGACGGTCGAACTTGGAGCTGTCGAGGAGGGCGACCCGGTGGGCGCTTCTCGACAGCAGCGTTTGCTTGATTTCGCTGTCATCGAGCGAGTAGTCGAAGAAGCCCTGCGGGGAAATCCCCGAGGCCCCGAGGAAGAAGAAGTCGAAACGGAACCGGTGGAGTTGTTCCCGGGCCATCGGGCCGACGAGGGAAGGCTCGGTGCCCCGCAGTTCGCCCCCCGGCAGGTACGTCCGGGCGCGGTGGCGGGCAAGGTGCTCGGCGATGCGCAGGCTGTAGGTGAAAATCCTGACCTCCTCGTCGCGGAGGCGGTCGGCGAGGCACAGCGCGGTCGACCCGATGTCCACGGCGAGGGTTTGGCCCGGGGCCACCATCGTGTGGGCGGCCGTGGCGATGGCCAGCTTCGCCTCCGCGTTCTTGCGAATGCGCTCCTCGAGGGCGGGTTCGTCCCGGTCGAAGCCCATGGGCGGCTCCGCCCCCCGGTAGACGGCACCGCCGTGGGTCCTCTCAATGGGCCCGGAGGTGGCCAGGTGATCGAGGTCGCGCCGCACGGTCATCTCCGAGACCCCGACGAGTCGGGCGAGGTCGCCGATCGAAAGGTAGCCCGCTTCCCGAAGAGCCTCGGAGAGCCGCGCGCGGCGCTCGGCCACGGCGCCCCTCGCGATTGGGGAGGGGGAGGAGGCGGAGGAGGAACGAGACATCGCGAGGAAGAACATGGAGGTAGAATTCAAACAGTCAAGCTCTCAAAAGAGTGAAAACTTACACTTGTCTGATCGGAAATTTTCGCCTTCGCTCTTCGCCATGGAACAGGAAACGGTACTCATTACGGGCGCGGGTTCGGGCATCGGGAAAGCGACCGCGCGGGCCTTCGCCCCTCGGGTGGGGGGTCTGGTGCTGGCCGATCTCGACGAGGGGGCCGCGGCTGAGCTGGCCGCCGAGCTCGGGTCGACCGCGATCGCCATGGATATCGACGTGACCGACCGGGACTCGGTGGAGCGCGTCTTCCGGCGAGCGGAGGAAGAGCTTGGGCCCGTCTCGGTGGTCCACGCCAACGCCGGGGTTTCCAGCATGAAACGGGCCATCGACCTGACGGAGGCGGACTGGGAGTACAACCACGCGGTGAACGCCAAGGGAGTCTTCTTCACCAATCAGGTGGCTGTGCGCCACTTCCTTGCCTACGGGCTGTCCGGGCGGATCGTGAACACGGCCTCCCTTGCGGCGAAGGTGGGTGCCCCCTTCCTCGGGCACTACGCGGCGAGCAAGTTCGCGGTGCTTGGCTGGACCCAGTCGTTGGCTCTCGAGGTGGCGGGGCAGGGAATCCGGGTGAACGCGGTCTGCCCCGGCTATGTGAAGACCTCGATGCAGGACCGGGAGGTGGAGTGGGAGGCCCGGCTGCGCGGAGTGCAGTCCGAGCAAGTGCGCCAGGAGTACATCGACCAGACCCCCCTCGGCCGGCTGTGCACTCCCGAGGACGTTGCCGAGGTCGTCCTCTTCCTCGCCTCCGGTGCCTCCGCCTTCATGACGGGCCAGGCCCTCAATGTGACCGGCGGGATCTACAAAGGTTGAGGAGGGCTCGCCCTCACGGCGTCCAGGAGACGCGTGGAGCTCGCGGACGCCGCCGGGGGGATCCGGAGATCACTTTGGGGTGGACAGGGGATCGATCCGTGGAGAGCGTGCGGACGTGGCCAATTTTATCATTATAGAAAGCCCCGGTCCTCTCCTCCTCAGTTTTCCCCATGTCGGAACGGCCTTGCCCCGCGAGGTGGAGGCGACGCTGACGGCAGCCGGCCGTGCCCGGCACGATACGGACTGGCACTTGGAGCGTTTGTATGACTTTGTGTGGGACTTGGGGGTGGGACAGTTGCGGGCTGTCTGGTCGCGTTACCTGATCGACCTGAACCGGGCCCCGGACGACCGGGAGCTCTACCCCGGGATGGTGAGCACGGGCCTCGTGCCGACCGTGGATTTCCGCGGTCAGCGAATCGTGGCGGCAGGGGAGGAGCCCGGGGAGGAGGAGCGTCAGCGCCGCCGGGCGCTTTACTGGGAGCCCTACCACCGGGCACTCCGCGACTGGATTCGTGTCCGGCGTGAGGAGTGGGGGCGGGTGGTGGTCATGGAGTGTCACTCCATCGCGCCGGAGTTACCGAGGCTCTTTGCGGGTCGTCTTCCGGACTTCAGCCTCGGGACCTACGATGGGCGGAGCTGCGCTCCCGAGCTGCGGGATCGGCTCGCGAAGGTGCTGGCCTCCTCCGGTCGCAGCCATGAGGTCGACGGGCATTTCCAGGGCGGCTACCTCACCCAGCACTACGGGGCACCCGGCGATGGCGTGCACGTGTTCCAGCTCGAGCAGGCCCTGAGCACCTACGCGGATGAGGAATGGCCCTATGCGTATCGACCGGAAAAGGCGGAGCAGGTGCGCCCGCTTCTGCGGGAACTCGTGAGCGTTGCCTCGGAATGGGCCAGGGGGGCGGCTCGCTAGGCGCTGATCCCGGTGCCGGGGTCGGCGGTCTCCGGTGCGGGGCAGGCGGGCGGGCACCGGCCTTCTGGCGGGCGAGGGGGCTGTCCGCGGCAAGGAAGTGCGGCTCAATCCGGGCCTCGCACTCGAGCATGAACTCCTCCGCGTGCATCATGTGCTCGCGCATGATGGCGCGCGCCGAGGTCGGGTCATCGCGCCGGAAGGCAGCGGCGAGATCCTGGTGATAGGAGGAGGCCCGCTTGCGCAGGTCCTCGTGGGGGTGTTCGTAGATGCGGCGGCAGACGGCGAGGTTCTTGAGCAGGGAATTGATGAACCGGCATTGCATCCCGAGCAGTTCGTTCGGGCAGGCCTCGGCGAGGATGTCGTGAAAGTCGAGTTCCGAGAGTCGCTGGGCGTGGTCGACCGGAGTGGCCATGGGCTCGCAGGAGCAGAAGCACATCTCGGCCTCGAGGCGATCGAGGTCCTCCGTGGAGAGTCGGCCGCAGACGGCCGCGGCCAGTTCCGGCTCGAGCACTTTCCGCATCGCGTAGATGTCCCGGAGGGAAAGGTCCCGGGCGTAGAAGTGGTTCCCGAGCAGTTCGAGGGTGCGCTCCGTGGGCACCCGGGTGACCGAGGCCCCACCCCCGGGACCCGTGCGCACGCGGATGAGCCCTTGAATCTCAAGGGCCTTGAGGGCTTCGCGGATGGTCCCCTTGCTGACCCCGAACAGCTCGATCAACTGGGCTTCGGGGGGCAATTTTTCGCCCGGGGCGACGTTCTGCTCCGTGATCCAGAGCCGGATTGACTCCGCGACGCGGTCCGAACGCTTCTGCTTGCGGGGCTTGTGGTCGTGGGTGAGGGCGAAGGTAGGGTTCATCGGCGCAGGCGTCTCGGTTGAAAAACGAATTCCTGAGGATAAATTCCCCCTTCACCCTTGGCAAGGTGGAAACCTCCTCTCACGGAGAGCCCGGAGCCAGCGGGAAATGGCAGGCCGTGGTGTGGCCCGCCGACCCCTCGTGAAGGGTCGGATCCTCCTGGCCGCAAACCTCCCCGGCCCGTGGGCATCGCGTGCGGAAGCGGCAGCCCGCCGGGATCCGGGTGGGATCGGGAATTTCCCCTGCGAGCGTGGCGAGGGCATCCTTCCGGTGGAGGTCGGGAATGGCGTCGACGAGAGCCCGCGTGTAGGGGTGGCGCGGATGACGGAAGAGCTCGGCGGCCGGGGCGTTTTCCACGATCCGGCCGAGGTACATGACGGCGACCCGTTCGCAGAGGTACTCGACAACGGCGAGATCGTGGGAAATCAACAGGTAGGAAAGCCCAGCTCGCCTTGCAACTCCTCGAGGAGCCGAAGGATCTGGGCCTGGATGGAGACATCGAGCGCGGAGACCGGCTCGTCGAGAACGAGCAGCCTCGGTTCGAGGGCGAGGGCCCGGGCAATCCCGATGCGCTGCCGCTGTCCACCCGAGAATTGGTGGGGATAGCGTTGCCGCTGGCGAGGGTCGAGCCCTACCCGCTCCATCAGCTCGACGATCCGTTCCTCGCGGGCGCGGGGCTCCCGGTACTGGGGGAGGCGAGAGAGGGGAAGGCCGAGAATCCGGGCGACCGGCTGGCGCGGATTCAGGGAGGAGTAGGGGTCCTGGAAGACCATCTGCACTTCCGAGCGCAACCAGCGCAGCCCCTCGCGGTCGAGAGTCCCCAATTCCCGGCCGCGGTAGTGGATGGTGCCGCTCGTGGGGGCGAGCAAACGGAGGAGAAGCTTGCCGGTGGTCGATTTTCCGCAACCGGACTCCCCGACCAACCCGAGGGTCTCCCCCTCCTCGAGACGCAGGGAAACACCGTCGACCGCGGTGAGTTCCCGGCGCGGCTTGCTTCCCAGCCATCCACCCCCGACCGGAAAGGTCCGGCGGAGGTTTTCAACCGTGAGCAGTGGTGGGCGTGGAGGATTCACGGGCGGAGGGGTGGGCTGCCCGCGCGGAAGCAGCGGACCGCGTGGTCGGCGGAGACCGGGTGGGCCGCGGGAAGGTCGGCCCAGCAGTCGTCCCCGGCTTCGCCGCAGCGGTTGGCGTAGGGGCAGCCGGGGAGGGGATGGGCGAGATTGGGGGGAAGGCCCGGAATCGGAGCGAGTTTCCTCTCCCCGGTCGGATCGGGCCGGGCGCCGAGGAGGTCGCGGGTGTAGGGGTGGGCAGGCGCGCGGAAGAGTGCGTCGGCCGGCGCCCGCTCGAGGAGGTGGCCCGCGTAGAGCACCATCACCTCGTCGGCGACTTGGCGGACCACCCCGAAGTCGTGGGTGATGAGGAGGAGCGCGAGCCGGTACTCCTCGCGCAGTTCCCGGAGGAGGCGGAGGATCTGGGCCTGGACGGTCACGTCGAGAGCGGTGGTGGGTTCATCCGCGAGGAGGAGGGAGGGCCCGCAGAGCAGCGCCATGGCGATCATGACCCGCTGGCGGAGACCGCCGGAGAGCTGGAAGGGAAAGGCGTCGAGCCGGGTGGCGGGTTCCGGAATGTGGACCCGCGCGAGCATTGCCACGGCCCTCTCCCGCGCGGCCCGTGGCGAGACCTTCTCGTGCTGGCGAAGCACCTCCATCATCTGGTCCCCGACCGTGAAGGCGGGATCGAGGGAGGTCATCGGGTCCTGGAAGATCATGGCGATCTCGCTTCCGCGGAGCCGATTGAGCGCGCCCCGGGAGAGCGCACGCAGGTCCCTGCCGCGGTAGAGGATACGCCCCGCGGTGATGCGTCCCGGCGGATCCGGGAGCAAGCCGAGGAGGGAGAGGGCGGTGACCGACTTGCCGCTGCCGGACTCGCCGACCAGCGCGAGGACTTCGCCTTCGTGGAGGGAGAAGGAGAGGTCGTGCACCGCGATCGCCCGACCGGCGGGGGTGCGGAATTCGCAGCGGAGGCCCTCCACGGCGAGGAGAGGTGTCCCCCTTTCCCCGGAGCGGGAGGGGCCGGGGCCAGCGTTCCCGTTCATACGCGGAGCTTCGGGTCGAGTGCGTCCCGCAGGCCATCGCCAAGCAGGTTGAAGCTGAGGGCGACCAGCAGAAGGAGAACGCCCGGAACCATGGACACATGCGGGGCCAGCGCGAGCACGCTCCGGCCGTCGGAGGTCATCACGCCCCAGTCGGCGGTGGGCGGCTGTACCCCGAGGCCGAGGAAGGAGAGTCCTGCCGCGAAGACGACCTGCAGGCCGAGGGAGAGGGTCGCGTAGACAATCATGGGGGCGGTGACATTGGGCAGGATTTCGCGGAGGAGAATGCTGGCATCTCCGGCTCCGGAGGACCGTGCCGCCGTTACGAAGTCCTCCTCGGCCACGGTGAGGGTGGAAGTGTAGACCACCCGGGTCATGTAGGGCAGGAGGACGATGAAGATGGAGATCATGACGTTGGTCATGCCCGGCCCGAGAATCCCGGCGATGGCGATGGCGAGAAGGACGGCCGGAAACGCGTAGAGGATGTCGAGCAGCCGCATGACCAGCTCCCCGATGCCCCGGCGGTAGTAGCCGGCCACCATGCCGAGGAGGAGGCTGACAACCGTGGCGGCGGCCACCGGGATGAACGCCATGGGCAGGGCCACCCGCCCGCCCCAGAGCAGGCGGGTCAGCATGTCCCGGCCCTGCTGGTCGAGACCGAGCAGGTGCCCGGGGGTGCCGATGCCGCCAAGGCGGAGGGTGGGGTTCGCCTCGTTCGGACCGTACGGGGAGATCCAGGGGGCGACCAGGCTGGCGAGGGCCACGAGGAGGAGAAAGATTCCGGAGGCGAGCGCCCAACGGTCGCGCCGGAGCGCCTTCCCGAACAGGCGGAGCGCGGATTCCGGCCGCTGGCCCCGGGCGGCTTCCCCGGCCTCCCAGACCCGGCGTGCCTCGGCACCAGTGGGTTGGGAAGACGGCTTCGTGGAAGAGGGGGAAGGAGCGGGCACGGGAAGGATCGAGGGTTTCAACCAGCGCGCAGCCGCGGGTTGAGATAAGCGACCGCGAGGTCGGCGAGGAGGTTGAGAACGACGAAGAACAGGGCGATGAAGAGCATGGCGGCCTGCACGACCGGGATGTCCTTGGCGAGGACGGCCTGGTAGAGTTGTTGACCGATTCCCGGCCAGGAGAAGATCACCTCGACGAAGACCGTGCCCCCGAGGAGAAAGCCGGCTTGCAGCCCGGTGATGGAGATCACCGGGGGCAGGGCGTTGCGGAGGGTGTGGCGAAGGATGACCCGGTGGGAGGGTAGACCGCGCGCGCGCAGGGCGACGACGAAATCGCTGCGGACGACCTCCAGCACGGAGGAGCGGGTCAGCCGGGTGATCACCGCCATGGGAATGGCGGAAGTGGCCAGAGCTGGCAGGAACAGGTGGTGGAGAAGCTCGAGGCGGCCTCCGTCTCCCCGCAGCGACTGCATGCCGCTCGTGGGGAACCAGCCGAGCTCGAGGGAGAAGAAGTAGATGAGCAGGAGGGCGAGCCAGAAGGGGGGCGCCGCGGATCCGAACACGGCGAGAAAGGTGCCCAGCCGGTCCACCCACGAGTACTGGCGCACGGCGGAGAGGATCCCGATCGGCAGACCCACCGCGAGGGCGAGGAGGAGGGCCGCTCCGGCGAGGAGGAGGGTATTGAGGAACTTCGGCACGACCACGGACGCCACCGGGACCTGCAGGGCGATGGATCGCCCCATGTCTCCTTGGAGGAATCCCCCCAACCAGGAGAAGTACTGCCGGTAGAGTGGTTGGTCGAGGCCGAGCTCGGCCCGGATCTCCGCGATCTTATCGGCGGTGGCCCGTGGCCCGAGGAGAGTGGCAGCGACGTCCCCGGGCACCAACTGGAGGAAGAGGAAGAGGACCACCGACACCCCGAAGAGGATCGGGACGATCGCGAGGATGCGCAGGAGTGCGTAGCGGGCCATCGGGTCCGGGAGGGCTGCGGGGAGG
>P_2C_Liq_1_UnCtyDRAFT_1000644_pt1 | contig 14725 bp, 14 predicted proteins | sample Pon2CUnioCityCA_2_FD_10234 | JGI IMG/M metagenome (IMG submission 10234)
CTCGAGGAAGAACGGTCCGTAGCGGGCCTCCACGGGCTCCTCCGAGCGCATGGTCCGGCTCTCCAGCTCGTACTCCATCTCCCCCGCGGAGAGGATCTGGAGCTCCGGGGACTGGGCCGCGCCGGGCCACGGGAGGGCGGCGAGCCCGCCGGCCGCCAGGAGGAGCCGGGCGAGCCGACGGGGCCGCGCACCCGCGCCGGGAGTGGATAGGGTTGATCCGTACGACATCCGTGCACAGGATCCCAACGCCTCCCGGGCCCGGGTCCAACGCAAAACCCCTCTCCATGACCACCACCCACCCTCTTTCCCCCGAACTGCGCAACGAACTCCTCCAGGGACGGATGGCCGAGCCCCATTCCGTCCTCGGCATGCACCCCCTCACTTACCGGAAGAAACCGGGAGTGGCCGTGCGGGCCCTCGTCCGCGGGGCGGAAACCTGCCAAGTGGTCCTGCTGAAGGAGGATGGCTCCGAGCGCAAGCGGGTCCCCCTGCGCCGGAAGGACGACACCGACTTCTTNGAAGTCTTCACGGGCGAGGTCACCAAGGTCACCCCGTATCGCCTGCGGGTCACGTTCCCGAGCGGGGAGGTTCGCCAGTTCTACGATCCCTACGCCTTCCTGCCCACCCTCAGCGACCACGACCTCTACCTCTTCAACGAGGGGAACGAGCACTTCATTTACCGCAAGCTCGGTGCCCACCCCCACACGGTCCGCGAGGTTCCCGGGGTCGCCTTCGCGGTGTGGGCGCCCAACGCGCGCCGGGTCTCCCTGGTCTGCGACGCGGTCGGCTGGGACGGCCGCTACCTCCCCCTCCGCCGACTGGGATCCTCCGGCGTCTGGGAACTGTTCGTCCCGGGCCTGAAGGCGGGTCTTGTCTACAAGTACGAGATCCTCGGGGCGGACGGAAACCTGCACCTGAAGAGCGATCCCTACGCCACCCGCTTCGAGCCTCCGCCCCATAATGCCTCCATCGTCTGCCCGGTCGACGACTTCGCCTGGAGCGACCAGGAGTGGATGGAGGAGCGCGCCCGCCAGCAACCGTACGAGCGCCCGATCTCCATCTACGAGGTGCACGCCGGTTCGTGGATGCGGGACACCGGGGACGGCCACCGCTCCCTCAACTACCGCGAGCTGGCCCCGCGCCTCGCCGACTACGCGAAGGAGCACGGGTTCACCCACGTGGAGTTCCTCCCCCTCGCTGAGCACCCCTTCGCCGGTTCCTGGGGTTACCAGGTCACCGGCTTCTTCGCGCCCACCCACCGCTTTGGCACCCCCGAGGATTTCCAGGCGATGGTCGACCACCTCCACCGGGAGGGCGTCGGGGTGATCGTCGACTGGGTGCCCGGCCACTTTCCCAAGGACAGCTTCGCCCTCTCCTGGTTCGACGGGACCCACCTCTTCGAGCACGCCGATCCGCGCAAGGGGGAGCACCGCGACTGGGGCACCCTCATCTTCAACTACGGGCGCCACGAGGTGCGCTGCTTCCTCATCGCCTCCGTCCTCGCCTGGATGGACCGCTTCCATGTCGACGGCTTCCGGGTGGACGCGGTCGCTCCATGCTCTACCTCGATTATTCCCGCGAGGAAGGGGACTGGATTCCCAACGAGTACGGCGGTCGCGAAAATCTCGAGGCGATCGATTTCCTCCGCTCGGTCAACGACCTGCTCCACTACTACTATCCGGGGGCGGTCATGATCGCCGAGGAATCGACCTCCTTCGGGAGCGTCTCCTGGCCCTCCGCCCAGGGAGGGCTGGGCTTTGACTTCAAGTGGAACATGGGGTGGATGCACGACACCCTCCGCTACTTCAGTGAGGATCCCCTCTACCGGAAGTACCACCAGGACGAGCTCACCTTCGGGATGCTCTACCAGAATTCCGAGCACTTCGTCCTCGCCTTCTCCCACGACGAAGTGGTCCACGGGAAATCCTCCCTCCTCATGAAGATGGGGGTAGCCTCCATCCCGGCCAAGGCCGCCAACCTGCGCGCCCTCTACGGCTGGATGTGGGGCTGGCCGGGCAAGAAAACCCTCTTCATGGGCTGCGAGTTCGGGCAGTCCAGCGAGTGGCGCTACGACGGCCAGCTCGATTGGCACCTGCTGGAGTACCTCGATCACCGCGGGATCCGCTCCCTGGTGGCCGACCTCAACCACCTCTACCAAGAGGATCCGGTCCTCGCCGCCACCGACCACGACCCCGCCGCCTTTTCCTGGGTCAACTGCTCGGACGCGGAACACAGCGTCCTTTCCTTCCTCCGTCGCAGCGGGGCCGAAGGCGAGGAGGGTTCCTACGTGGTGGTGGCCAACCTCACCCCGGTCCAACACGACTCCTACCGGATCGGGGTGCCCGCGGGAGGGTTCTGGCACGAGCGGATCAACACGAACGCCGCCGACTATGGGGGCACCGGCACTGGCAATCTCGGCGGGGTCTTCTCCACGGGGCAGCCCGCCGATGACCAGCCGGACTCGGTCCTGGTCTGCCTGCCTCCGATGTCCGTGCTCTTCCTCCGGAAGACCTCGGGCTGAGCCGGCGGCGCCGTTCCTCCCGATCCTCCCGGCGCGCGGGTTCAGGCCCTGCCGATGGCAAGGTCCCCGTCGAGGAGCCGCCCGTAGGTCGTCTGGCCTCCGTCGAGGCACCAGGAGCGCCCTTCCGGGCGCGCCTCCCCGAAATGACGGGTGTGGCCGACGAGCTGCGGCAGGGGCAGCCCGTCCTCGAACTCCTCGTCCCAGTCCAGCCAGGTCAGCCCACCCACGGGCTGGAATCCCCCACGGGCCGCCCCCGCCTCGAGGAGGGGGCTCTCCGTGGTCGGAAGGTTAGCCAGCGCGGCGTGCGCCTCCGCCTCCAGCCGGGCCAGCGAGTCCCGCGGGTTCCCGCCCTCCGGCCAGAACGAGGGGTGGACCCCGGCGTGCGAGAGCAGCCACCCCTCCTCTTCCACGAGGAGGCGGAAGCTGCGGCGGAACGGGAACCGCCAGCCCTCCGCCACCGCCCGCACGTGCCGCGGGAGGATCTCCACCCCGGCCGGGAAACGGATCGTCAAGGGATCCGTGGCCCCGGCCTCGACCTGCTGGAGTACCTCAAGGTAGGGGAGGTCATGGTTCCCGAGGAGCCGGGTGACCCGGTCGCCGTGCTCCCTCGCGAATTCCACCAGCCAGTCCACGGTCTCCCCGAGCGAGGCCACCTGCCGGGGGAAGCGGGTGTCGAGATAGTCGCCGAGGAAAACGATCCGGTCCCAACCGGTCTCCGTCGCGAGGACCCGCTCCACCCAGGCGAGATCCTGGTGGAGGTCGGGGATTACGAGGGTAAGCATGCCGCGGGGGGCAAGGGGGACCCAACCCTGCCTATTGCTCCACCGGCGAAGCGAGGAAGTCCTGGACCTTGGTGCGCTTGAGGATGCGACGGGCCCAGTTCAGGCACTCGTTCACCGCGCGCTCCCGGACGGCCGCCCGGTCCCCGGGGAGGACGAAGCGCTTCGACCACACGCCGCTCGGCGAGAAGTACCCGCAATAAACCGTACCTACGGGATTCTCGGCCGTGCCGCCCCCGGGCCCGGCGAAGCCGGTCACGGCGAGGGCGTAGTCGGCCCCGAGCCGCTCCGCCGCCCCGGTGGCCATGGCCACGGCAACTTCTCCGCTGACCGCCCCGTGCTGCTGGAGGAGGGGTTCCGGCACGTCGAGCATCTGTACCTTGGTCGCGTTCGTGTAGGCGACAACACTCCCGGAGAAGACCTTGGAGGCCCCCGGAATGTCGGTGAACGCGCTGGAGAGGAGACCACCGGTACAGGACTCGGCGATCGCCAGGGTCCGCTCCCAACAGCGGAGTTGCAGGACAAGGCTGCGGGCCAGGGACTCGTCCCCGAACCCAAAGAAGTTGTCGCCGAGGACGAGGCGGCACTCCTCCCCTACCCGGTTCACTTCCGCAGTAGTGGTTTCCGGGCTCGCCGGGGAGAGCCGGATGTCCACGATGCCGGCGTGGGCGCAGTAGGCGAACTGCACGTTCGGCCGACTCTCCACGATGGGGGCCAGGCGGGTTTCCACGGTCGATTCCCCGAGGCCCGCGGTGCGCAGCTGGAGCCAACTGGAGACCTCGGGCAGGCAGCCGCGCTCCTCCAGTTCGGGAAAGACGATCTCCTCGAGCATCGGATGCAGCTCCGAACGCGGGCCGGGCAGCAGGTAGAGGAAGGCCTCCTCGCGGAGAATGCGCAGGCCGGGGGCGGTTCCCCACCGGTTCGGGATCACCTGGGCCTCCCGCGGCCGGAGGCACTGCCGCAGGTTGTTCTCCGACATCACCCGGCCGAGCGACTGGAACTTCTCGTTGAGGGTGCGCTCCACCTCCGCGTCGTGGATGAGGGGGCAACCGAGCAGCCGGGCCACCGCCTCCCGGGTGAGGTCGTCCTGGGTGGGGCCGAGTCCACCGGTGACGATCACGATGTCGGCGGCTTGGATGGCCTCCCGCAGGGCCGCCTCGATCTCCTCGATGCGGTCCCGGGTCACCCGACCGTAGACGACATCGCCTCCCCGCCGGGAAACGTGCTGACCGATGTGGGAAAGGTGGGCATTCTCCCGGATCCCGAGGAGTAGCTCGTCGCCCACGTTGACGACGGCCACGGAAAACTGTTGCCTCAACATTGGTAACTCCAAGCCATACAACCCTCACCCTACCGAAAGATCCGCCAATTGCGAACCCCGGAAACAGGCAAAATCCGTGAAATCCTCCGGCAGCTCCCCCACCGGCCGGGAGTCTACCTGATGAAGGATCGTACGGGGGAGGTCATCTACGTGGGCAAGGCCAAGGACCTGCGCAAGCGGGTCTCCTCCTACTTCCAGCCCGGCCGCGCCCGCCAGATCGAGCACCCGAAGATCCGTTCGATGATCTCCATGGTGGAGGACCTCGAGACCATGGAGGTCCGCTCCGAGGCGGAAGCCCTCCTCCTCGAGGGCCGGCTCATCAAGGACTACCGCCCGCGGTACAACACCGATTTCACCGACGACAAGCGCTTCCTCCTCATCCGGGTGGACGCGCACAATCCGGTCCCCCGCTTCCGGCTCGCCCGCAACCGCCTGCAGGACGGGTCCCTCTACTTCGGGCCCTTCGCCCACGCCGGACCTCTCCGCCGGACGCTCGCGGATATGCGGCGGAAGTACGGCATCCTCCTCTCCGACGCCTCGCCGCAGGAGCTCCCCGACGGGCGCATCCGGCTCTACGACGACGCGCGCGCCGAGCTCTACGGGCACGAGAACGAGATCACCCTCGAGGAATACGCCGCCCGCGTGCGCCAGGCCTGTGCCTTCCTCGAGGGGAAGAGCCGCGAGTGGGTGGAGGAGATCCGTGAGAAAATGGAGGAGGCCGCCTCCGCCCAGCGCTTCGAGGAGGCCGCCAGCCTCCGCGACACCCTGCTCGCCCTCCGCAAGACGATCACCCAGAACCGCAAGTTCACCCGGGCCCTCCCCGACAGCGGGGGCGTGGCCACCGCGCCCGCCGCGCTCGCCGAGGCCCTCGGCCTGGACCAGCCGGTCGACTCGATCGAGTGCTTCGACATCAGCCACATCTCCGGCCAGTACGCGGTGGCCTCCATGGTCCGCTTCGCCGGGGGCAAGCCGGACAAGCGGAACTACCGGCGCTACCGCATCCGCTCCTTCACGGGGAACGACGACTTCCGCGCGATGGAGGAGGTCGTCGGCCGCCGCTACCGCCGGCTCTCCGAGGAGGGCAAGCCCCTCCCGGACCTGGTCGTGATCGACGGGGGCAAGGGCCAGGTGGCCGCCGCCCTCAAGGCCTTTCTCCTCCTCGAGGTCGATCCGCCCGCCCTCATCGGGCTCGCCAAGAAGGAGGAAGCCATTGTCTTCCCCTCGGAACGACCGCCCCTCCGCCTGCCCCACCACCACGCGGGCCTCCGGTTGCTCCAGCGCGCCCGCGACGAGGCCCACCGCTTCGCCAACAACTTCAACGCCGACCTCCGCTCCCGCCGGATTCGCGAGTCCGTGCTCGACGATGTCCCCGGACTCGGCGGCAAGCGCAAGGAGGCCCTCCTCGCCCACTTCGGGAGCCTCGAGCGCATCCGGGCGGCCGACCCGGAGACCCTCGCGGAGGCCCCGGGCATCGGCCCGCTCTTCGCCTCCCGCCTCCACCAGTACCTTCACGCGGAAGCACCGGCCTCCAACCGCCCCGCCGATGGGGAGCCCGAGGGGCCCCGCGAATGAGAACCGCCCCTTCCCCCTCCTCCTGACGACCTCTACCCTCCCACGGATGCCCCCACCCCGCTCTGTCATCATCCTCGCCGGTGGCCGGGGCGAACGCTTCTGGCCACGCAGCCGGACGCTCCGCCCCAAGCACCTCCTCCCCATCGTCGGGGACCAACCGTTGTTGCGCCAGACGGTCCATCGCCTCGACGGCCTCGTGCCCCCGGAACGGGTCTGGATCGTGACCCAGGGCGACCAGGTCGAGGCCTGCCGCGGGGCCTGCCCGGCCGTCCCGGCCGACCAGGTGGTCGCCGAACCGGTCGGCCGGGATACCGGACCCGCGGTTGTCCTCGCCGCCCTCCTCGCCGCCTCCGCCGGCGACGACCCCGCCTTCGCGGTGCTGCCGGCCGACCACGTCATCCACGACGAGGCATCCTTCCGCGCGGACCTCGCGGCCCTCTTCGAAACGGTGGAGACCGAGGCGGTTCTCGGCACTCTCGGGATTCGCCCGACGGAGCCGGCCACGGGCTACGGCTACCTGGAGACGGGGGAAGCCGCCACGGCCGACGCGCCGGTCCGGCCGGTCCTCCGCTTTGTGGAGAAACCGGACCGCGCCACCGCAGAGGGCTACCTCGCTGCCGGCCACTACCTCTGGAACGCCGGGATGTTCGCGTGGCGACCGTCCATCCTGCTCGCCGAGCTGCAGGCCCACGCGCCGGAACTCGCCGAGGGCTACCACCGGATGGCCGGGGCCCTCCGCTCCGGCGAGACCCGGGAGGCGGTCCTCGCCCGCGAATTTCCGGCCCTCCCCAAGCGCTCCATCGACTACGCCCTCATGGAGAAATCCTCCCGCACGGTGACCCGCCCGGCGAATTTCGACTGGGACGATGTCGGCTCCTGGCCGGCCGTCGCCCGGCATCACGAACGGGATGCGGACGGCAACGTGGCGGTAGGGCCGGCTCGCTTCCACGAGGCAACGGGCAACATCGTGGTGGGCGAGGACGGGCACCTGGTCGGCGTCGTGGGTGTCGACGACCTGGTCGTGGTCCACACGCCCGACGCCACCCTGGTCTGTCCGCGCGAGCGCGCGGAGGAAGTCAAGGAACTGGTCCGCCGGATCGGGGAAGACCCGCGCTACGCCGCCCACCTCTGAACGGTCGGTCTGTCTCTCTCTCCGTCGGCTCCGCCCATGTCCCTTCTCGCGCTCGACTACGGCCGCCGCCGCATCGGGTTGGCCCATGCCGATGAGTTGCTCGTACCGGTGCCGCTCCCCGCGGTGACCGAGTCCTCCCCCGAGGCCCGCTGGGAGATCCTCGGGCGGGTCGCCCGGGAGAAGGGGGCCGACAGGATCGTCCTCGGCCATCCGGTGCGCCCGGATGGGACCTCCGGGGAGATGGCCCGGGAAGTGGAGGACTTTGCCGCCGAACTGCGGCACCACCTCGGTCTCCCCGTGGAGCTGGTCGATGAACGCGATACGAGCCGGGAGGCCGGCGCCCACTGGAACCTCCGCAAGGCTCGCCGGGAACGGGCCAGTGGAAAGCTGGACTCCGCCGCCGCCGTCCTCATCCTCCGCCACTATCTCGACGAGCACGGCACGCCCCCTCTCCTCCCCGAAGACCATGGCTGACACCGACCTTTCCCTCTCCGCGGACGAACTGATCCAGACGGGCAAGCAGGCGCTGGCCGTGGAGGCCGATGCGCTCCACCTCTGCCGGGAACGCCTCGGCTCCTCCTTCGTGGAGGCGGTACGGATCCTCCTGCGCGGGGGCGAGGGACGCCGAGTCGTCATCACCGGGATCGGCAAGTCCGGCCAGATCGGCCAGAAGATCGCCGCCACCTTCCGGAGCACGGGCACCCCCGCGGTTTTCCTGCACGCCGCCGAGGCCCTCCACGGCGATCTCGGTCTCTTCACGGCCGGGGATCCGGTCATCGCCATTTCCAAGTCGGGTGCCACCGACGAGATCCTCCGGTTGGGTCCGGCCATCCGCGACATGGGCTCCCCGGTCATCGGGATCCTCGGCAACCTCCAGTCACCCATCGCCGAGTGGGTCGATGTCGCCCTCGACGGCTCAGTGGAGCGGGAGGCCGATCCGCTCGGGATCGCGCCCACCGCCAGCGCGGTGGTCGCTCTCGCCCTCGGCGATGCGCTCGCCGCCGCCCTCGTCGAGGCCCGCGGCTTCACCCGCGGCGATTTCCTCCGCCTCCACCCCTCCGGCCAACTGGGACGGAAACTGAGCCTGCGGGTGCATGAGGTCATGCACCCGGCCAACCGGGTCGCGGTCGGACAGCCGGAAACCCGCGTGAAGGAGATCCTCCTCCGCATGACGGAGCGACCGCTCGGGGCCGCCTGCGTGGTCCGCGAGGATGGAACCCTCGCCGGAATCTTCACCGACGGCGACCTGCGCCGGGGACTCGAGGACAACGAGAATCTCCTCAGTGAGCCGGTCGGCCATGTCATGACCACCGAGCCGGTGGCCGCCCATCCGGAAATGGACTTGCAAACGGCGGCCGACCTTATGGAACAAAGGCGCTCCCAGATCGCCGTCCTCCCGGTCATCGAACCGGCCACCCGCCAGCTTCTCGGACTGCTCCGCCTCCACGACATCCACCAGCCAGCGCTGGACTGAAACGGCGCTGGATCGGGGCGTGCCGGTCGGGCCGCCGCGGACCGGGGGCGTCCTACGGTTCACTCCGCCCGCACCGGGAAAGGCAGTCCGGATTCCCGCTTCCCGGGAAAAGCTTGCTGCCCGTGCCGCCCCACGGAATCCTTGCCCTATGGCTGCACTCGCCCCCGAGCCATTCTACGAGCGGATGGACAAGCAAAGGCTGCAGGAGCTTCCCCTGGTCTCCTTCACCGGCACCATCGAGCTGGTCGACAAGCAACGCGACCTGATCGGCGTGGTCCGCGCCCTGCGCGGACACCGGCGACTGGGTTTCGATACGGAAAGCAAGCCGGTGTTCCGGCGCGACCAGGAAAGCCGGCCGCCGGCCCTGGTCCAGCTCGCTTCCCGGAAGAAGGCATGGCTCTTCCCGCTCCGCCAGCTGGAGGATCCCCGCGAGCTCTTTGCCCTCCTTGCCGATCCCGACATCGAGAAGGTGGGTGTGGCGCCCCACGATGACATCAAGGGCCTCCAGCGGATCCTCGACTTTACCGCCGCCGGGTTCACCGACCTCTCCCGGATCGCGGCCGAGCGTGGCATCCAAACCACCGGTCTGCGCAACTTGAGCGGGCTCCTCCTCGGGGCTCGTGTCTCCAAGTCCGCTCAGGTCTCCAATTGGGAACAGAACCCGCTCACCCGGAAGCAAATCCGCTACGCCGCCACCGACGCGTGGGTCTCCCTGCGCCTGCTCGAGGAGCTGGAGCGCCGGCCCGGCCGGGCCCTTCCGCTCCCCGTGGAGGCGCCCGCCGGGGACGAGGCAGAGACGACCGGGGAAGGGGAAGCGACGGACCCGGCGAGCTTGCCTCCCGCCCGGAGGCGCGCCTAGAACGGGTTCCTATGCCCGACCTCCCCAGGCCCGACGGCCGCCAGAACCACGAACTCCGCGAGATCCGCTTCGAACCGGGCATCGCCCCCCACGCGACCGGATCGGTCCTCACCTCCTTCGGCAACACCCGCGTGATCTGCGCGGCCACGGTCGAGAAAAAGGTGCCCCGCTGGATGCAGGCCCAGGGGGTGGAGGGGGGCTGGGCCTCCGCGGAGTATTCCATGCTGCCCTACTCGACCCACGACCGGAAGCAGCGGGACATCACCAAGGGCCGGCCGGATGGTCGTGGCATCGAGATCCAGCGCCTCATCGGGCGCTCCCTCCGCGCGGTCATCGACCTCCGGAAACTGCCGGGCCATACCCTCTGGCTGGACTGTGATGTCCTCCAGGCCGATGGCGGCACCCGCACGGCCTCCATCACCGGTGCCTACGTGGCGGGCCAGCTGGCGATGCGACGCCTCCTCAAGGACGGGGTCATCACGGAGTCCCCGTTCCGCGACTCGGTGGCCGCGGTGAGCACGGGTGTCTTCTACGACACGGCCGTGCTCGACTTGAACTATGTCGAGGACCAGGCCGCCAGTGTCGACTTCAACGTGGTCATGACGGGCAACGGCGAGTTCGTCGAGGTCCAGGGCTCGGGCGAGGAGGCGACCTTCTCCCGCGGGCAGCTGGACCAGCTCCTCGCCCTCGCCGGCGACGGCATCGCCGAGCTCACCCGCCTCCAGCACGAAGCCCTTTCCGCCCAAACCTGAGACCCCATGAACATACACGAATACCAAGCCAAGCAGATCTTCGCGGAGTACGGGATTCCCGTGGCCCGCGGCTACCCCGCCCGGTCCGCCGGGGAGATCGAATCCGCCACCGCCTCCTTCGCGGAGGACCAGAAGATTGTCGTCAAGTCCCAGATTCACGCCGGAGGGCGGGGGAAGGGAACCTTCACGGACGGCTTTCAGGGCGGGGTCCAGATCGCCTCAGGGCCGGCCGAGGCCCGCGCAATCGCCGGGAAGATGCTCGGGAACACCCTGGTCACCCACCAGACGGGGCCCGAGGGACGTGAGGTCCGCACGGTCTTCTTCACGGAGGCCACCGGGATCGACCACGAGTACTACCTGGCCATCCTCCTCGACCGAAAGACCGCCCAGTCCGTAGTCATCGCCTCCACCGAGGGCGGGGTCGACATTGAGGAGGTCGCCGAGAGCACGCCGGAGCGGATCATCCGTCTGCAGGTGCCCCCGACACTCGGCCTGCGCCCCCACCAGGCCCGCCGGATCGCTTTTGGACTGGGGCTGGAGGGCGACCTCTTCAAGGAGATGACCAAGCTGCTCATGAACCTCTACCGGATGTACTGGGAGACCAATGCCATGATGGTGGAGATCAACCCGCTGGTCCGCACGGCCGACGGCCATATGGAGGCGCTCGACGCGAAGGTCAGCTTCGACGAGAACGCGCTCGGGGCCCATCCGGAGATCGAGGCGCTCCGCGATACCAACGAGGAGGACCCCAAGGAGACCGAGGCGGCTGAGTACGACCTCAACTACATCGCCATGGACGGCAACATCGCCTGCATGGTCAACGGGGCCGGGCTCGCCATGGCCACCATGGACATCATCAAGTACTACGGCGGGGAACCCGCGAACTTTCTCGATGTCGGCGGCGGGGCCACCGAGGAACAGGTCACCAACGCCTTCCGCATCATCACCCAGGACCCGAACGTCCGCGGGATTCTCGTCAACATTTTCGGGGGGATCATGCAGTGCGACGTGATCGCCCGCGGGATCGTCAACGCCGCCCGCACCATCGAGCTGACGGTCCCGCTGGTCGTGCGGCTCGAAGGAACCAACGTGGACGAGGGCCGCCGCATCCTCGCGGAGAGCGGACTCGAGCTGCACGCCGCCGAGGGCCTTGCCCCCGCCGCCGAAGCCATTGTCGCACGGGTCGCCTCCGCCGCCTGAACCTCCGCCCCTCCCACCCCGAACCCCGATTCCCGCATCATGAGCGTTCTCGTTGATCAAGATACCCGCGTCCTCGTCCAGGGCATCACCGGCAAGGCCGGTGGCTTCCACGCCGGCCAGTGCATGGACTACGGCACCCAGGTGGTCGCCGGCGTCACTCCCGGCAAGGGCGGACAGAAGTTCCGGGACGAGGTCCCGGTCTACAACACGGTGGCCGAGGCCGTCGCCGCGACCGGTGCCAATGTTTCCCTGCTCTTCGTTCCCCCTCTCGCCGCCGCCGATTCCATTCTCGAGGCGATCGACGCCGAACTCGACCTGGTGGTCTGCATCACCGAGGGCATCCCGGTCCGCGACATGGCCGAGGTGAAGGCCCGCCTGCAGATGCCGGGCACCGCACGCGGCTGATCGGCCCGAATTGCCCGGGCATCATCACGCCGGGTGCCTGCAAGATCGGCATCATGCCGGGCTACATCCATCAGCCGGGCAAGGTCGGCGTGGTCTCCCGCTCGGGAACGCTCACCTACGAGGCGGTCTGGCAGCTCACCCAGAAGGGCGTGGGCCAGTCCACCTGCATCGGCATCGGGGGCGACCCGATCAACGGGACGAGCCACACCGATGCCCTCCGCATGTTTGAGGAGGATCCCGGGACCGAGGCGGTCATCATGATCGGTGAGATTGGCGGTACCGCCGAAGAGGAGGCCGCTGCCTGGGCCCGGGACCACATGTCCAAACCGATGGCCGCCTTCATTGCCGGCACGACCGCTCCCCCGGGCCGCCGCATGGGCCACGCCGGGGCCATCATCTCGGGCGGTGAGGGCACCGCCGAGAGCAAGATCGCCGCCCTCCGCGAGGCGGGGATCGAGGTCGCCCCGACGCCCGCGGAAATGGCCGAGGCTCTCCTCAAGGTTTACTCCCCGGGCTGAGGACGGCGGGCTCCCCTTCGTGACGGCCTCGATTTACGCCGACTGGCTCCCGGGCCCGTACACCTACCTGTTCCACCTGCTCGCCTGGATGGGGCCGATCGTCCTGCTGCAGTGGGCGGTCGGCTTCCGCATCCTTCTCGCCAACGCGAAGGCGGTGGTCTTTCCCACCCTCCTCGTGGGTACCTACCTCTCGCTCACCGATGTGGTCGCGGTGTTCTTCGGGGTCTGGTACTTCGATGAGGACTTGATTCTCGGCATCAAGCCGATGGGCGTCCCGCTGGAGGAGTGGATCTTCTTCTACCTGACCTCCCTGCTCTGTGCGCAGAGCTTTCTCCTGTTTCTCCCCGACCGGTACCGCCATCCCTCCCGCTGAGGACGGCCGCCCGATCACCGCCGCTCGCCCTGGCAAAGGTTAGGTTGGCCATCCTCGGCACTGCGGTTCACCGTCGCATCCTGTCATGACCGTGGAAACTGTCGACTTCACCGCCCTCACCCGCGAGCTCGGCGACCGTGCCCGCGGGGCAGCCCTCGCCCTCGCCACCCGGCCGACCGCCGATCGCAACCGGGTCCTCTCCGATCTCGCCGACCGTATCGAGGGGAGTCGGGCAGCCATCGGGGAAGCCAACGCGAAGGACCTCGAATCCGCCCGGTCGGCCGGTCTTTCCGGGGCCCTCTTCGACCGCCTCCGCCTTACCGACGAACGCATCACCGCCATGGCCGAGGGGGTTCGCCAGGTCGCCGCGCTTCCCGACCCGGTCGGCGAGGAGCTGGAACGACTCCAGCCTCCTTCCGGCATCGATATCCGCAAGGTTCGGGTGCCGCTGGGAGTCGTCGCCATCATTTACGAGTCCCGGCCAAACGTGACGATCGATTGCGCAGCGCTCTGCCTGAAATCGGGGAACGCGTCCATCCTCCGCGGGGGCAAGGAGGCCTTCCACTCGAACACGTTCCTCGCCGGGCTGGTCACCGCCTCCCTGGAAGCAACGGGACTGCCCCCCGCCGCGGTGCAGCTGGTCCCCACCACCGACCGCGCCGCCCTCCAGCCCCTTCTCCGCATGGACGACCGCATCCACTGCATCATCCCCCGCGGGGGCAAGGGATTGATCCGCACAGTCGTGGAGAACGCCACGGTCCCGGTGCTCAAGCACGACGAGGGCGTCTGCAACCTCTACCTCGACAGCGCCGCCGACCCGGAGATGGCCACGGCGATCGCCCTCAACGCGAAGACCCAGCGACCGGGGGTCTGCAACGCGATCGAGAACCTGGTCGTCCACGAGGACTTCGCCGCCGACCACCTCCCCGCCCTCGCGCGCGCCCTCCACGAGGCTGGCGTCGTGCTCCGGGCCGATGAGGCCGCCCACGCGCTTCTCGTGACCCACGGTGTGCCCGTGGAGGTCGCCGACCACGACGACTGGTCCACGGAGTACCTCGACCTGGTCCTCGCCGTGCGCACGGTCAGCTCCCCGGAGGAAGCGGTCCGCTTCATCAACGAATACGGCTCCCAGCACAGCGATGCCATCGTCACCGCCGACGAGACCACCGCCCGCCACTTCCTCGCCGCCGTCGACTCGGCGACGGTTTACTGGAATGCGAGCACTCGCTTCACCGACGGCTTTGCCTTCGGGCTCGGGGCCGAGATCGGGATCTCCACGGACCGCTTGCACGCCCGCGGACCGATGGGATTGCGCGAACTGTGCACCTACAAGTACGAGATCCTCGGGCACGGGGAGGTGCGCGCGTGAAGGAACTGGAAGCCCTCCGCGAGACGGTCGCTTACTTGCGGGGACCCGGGGGCTGCCCGTGGGACCGTGCCCAAACCCACGCCTCCTTGCTCTCCTGCCTGATCGAGGAAACCTCCGAAGTCCTCGAGGCCGTCGACCACAACGACCACGAACACCTCCGCGAGGAACTCGGCGACCTTCTCCTCTCCGTCTTCCTCCACGCCCAGATCGCCGCCGAGGCGGGACACTTCGACATCGAGGAGGTCGCCCAGACCATCCGCGAGAAATTGGTCCGGCGCCACCCCCACGTCTTCGGCGATCAAGCCGGCCGGATCTCCCTCGACCAACTCCACGAACAATGGGACCGGATTAAGCGGGAGGAGAAGGCCGCCCGGGGCGAAGCCCCGGAGGAAGGACCCTTCAAGGACCTCCCCCCGCGCCTCCCCGCCCTCTACCACGCCAAGGACGTCG
>P_2C_Liq_1_UnCtyDRAFT_1000645_pt1 | contig 14722 bp, 15 predicted proteins | sample Pon2CUnioCityCA_2_FD_10234 | JGI IMG/M metagenome (IMG submission 10234)
GCCAGGCGGCCAACAGGGCGGTCACAAAGACGCCAGCAACCACCAGCAAGGATCGGCGCCGCGCCGAGAGTCCGTAGGCGGCTGCGCCAATGACAGTGGCCAGTACGACAACGGCCGCGAGAAATGCGGCCCGGCTGCCATCAATGCCAACTGCAAAGATCATCAGGAACAGGTAAGCGGGCAGAGTGCTGTGCCATCGCTGTACACCGAGCAGTGTGCCGCGCGGCGCAAGCCACGCCACGGCCACCACCGGCCAGAGCGCATTCACCAGTGTTGCCGCCGAATTGGGGTTCGCGAAGAACGCCGCCGGGCGATGCTCGGTGAAAAACTGCGCGATCATCGTGACGGCCATGGCGAGCCCGGCCAGCGCAATCGCCCATCCCATTACCGCCCGATACCGCCCCTGCTCGGGTGCCATCACAATCCGCCAGGCGGCATACGCGAAGGCCACTGACCCCATAGCGGCCAGATCGACCCCCGTTAAATACGGCACGCGACTCCAGCTGATCGCCAACGCGCTCCAGGCGATCAACATCAGCAGCAAGACACCCGCGGGGCCAATTGGCGACTGGCCGCCTGAAGGCCGGCGCGTCATCGCCACCGTAACCGCAACTAATGCAGCGATCACGGTCAGCGCAATAAAGGTTAGATCCTGCTGGTAATTCGCCTGATCGATCAGCGCTGCCGTCATTGCTACGGCCAGAACGACGATAGCTGGCAGCGCGCTTCCGAGGCGCTGGGTCATTCGCTTATAAACCAATTACGGCCTGGCTGCCCGGTTGTAGATGTAACACGTCCGTGAGCCGACCTCGCCGTCCTGATAGTTCGGGACCGTGATCTCCTGGTAGGAATAACCTGATTGCAGGGATGGAGCCTTGGGGCCAGGCCATATCCAGAAACCAATAAGCGATTCAAAGATGACCTCGGCCGCATTTTCGTCATTTCCATAGTTGTTAACCGACTGACACGCGTTGCCCCCGGGGCTCCAGTCAACCGGTGAACCGGCAAGCGAACCGCCATCGCTGCCTGCCGCGAGATCCCGCGCGAACACATTGTTGATCTCCGATGAGGCTCTCGCAGCAACCGCCTCTAGCTGCGCTTCATCGCCAAGCCCGGTGAGCCGTGGGATCGCGACTGCGGAGAGTGCGCCGAGCACTGCCAACACAACTACGAGCTCAATCAGTGTGAACCCCTGATGCCGCTGAACTTGAGGATGTATCACTAGTGGAAGCACCCTCTGGTGTTTAATGCTGGGGCAAAGCGTTTCCTTTCTGGATTGGTTAGCGATTCGCAATCGCGACCGTGGAGTGCCACCCACCTGCATTTAATCCTCCACTATCGCGCAGGTCACAGAGGTAATATCACTATTCTTTTGACGGTCTTCTGCATTGGGTACGTCGAATGTGATGAGCGCGTCAGTAGCCTGCGCCGCCGGCACGACCTTGTATCCCGCTGGAATCTCATCAATCCCGTAGCCACCGCGCTCGCCGTCGGGACTACCCAGATTGTTGCTCGGCTGGTTCAGCCTTTCACAGATATCGTCATTACCGGTTTTGTTGACCATCCACTGATTTGGCCATCCGTTTGGCTCTCTGAGCTGTACAGCAAATGAGTCCTCGGTCGCGCTTGCGAGCTCCGAGGCAAGCGCCTGAATCCTGGCTTGATTCCGCAATTGCTGGACCTGCGGGATCGCGACTGCGCCAAGTACGGCTAGGATCGCGAGAACCACCACCAGCTCTATGAGGGTAAAGCCGCCTGTCGGTTGCCTGCTCATCCGTCGATTCATCGGGCCGTTACCAAAGTCATGTCAGAATAACGCAGGGTTGAAGGCCAAGATACACGCCGAAAGGACAGTTGAATGGATCTCGAAGCACTGATCGTGAGCGCCGTTGAGCACAAAGCCTCGGACCTGCACGTCGCCGCCGGCGGACCGCCGATCATCCGGGTTGATGGCGATCTGCGCACACTCAGCGACGAGGTGATCTCCCACAAGGCGCTTGAGAAGGCCCTGTTCGAGGTCATGGACGAGGCGCAGCAGGCCCAGTATCGCGACCACCGCGAGGTGGACTTTGCGCTGCAGGTGGAAGGCGCCGGACGGTTCCGTGTCAACGTCTACGAGCAGCTCAATGGCCCGGGTGTCGTCCTGCGTGCGATACCCCAGCAGATCCCGGCGCTGGATGAACTGGGCGCGCCCGAGGTGATCCGGCAGGTCTCGGACCGCACGCGCGGTCTGGTGCTGGTGACCGGTCCCACCGGTTCGGGCAAGTCCACCACGCTCGCTGCCATGGTCGATCACCGCAATCGCCAGTATCCCGAACATATCCTGACCATTGAGGATCCGATCGAGTTTGTGCATCCCTCCAATCAGGCGCTCATCACCCAGCGCGAGGTGGGGCATCACACCATCGACACAAAGCATGCGCTTCGCGCCGCCCTGCGCGAGGATCCCGATGTGATCCTGGTCGGCGAGCTGCGTGACCCCGATACCATCCGTCTGGCATTGACCGCGGCGGAGACGGGGCATCTGGTGTTCGGCACTTTGCACACGCGCACCGCCGCCAGCAGCGTTGACCGTATTATCAACACCTTCCCCGGCGATGAGCAGGCGCAGGTGCGGGCAATGCTCGCCGAGTCACTGCTTGCCGTGATCTCGCAGACGCTGTTAAAGCGCGAAGGCGGCGGCCGGGTGGCCGGGTTCGAGATCATGATGGCCGTGCCGGCGATCCGAAACCTGATCCGTGAGAGCAACCTGGCGCAGATACCCAATGCGCTGCAGACCGGTCAGGCCCACGGCATGCAGACCATGGCGCAGTCCCTCCAGCAGCTCCAGCGTCGGGGCGAGATCAGCCCCGAAATGGCGAAGACGGTCACCGACAGCTAGAGCGTGATCTGCTGGGGCGCAATGCTCTGGCGGGCGTAGGGGACGATCTCGGCGACTTCGCCGGCCACGCGTCGGCGCTTGATGTCACGCCAGTATTCAGCGGTCAGCAGATCGCTGTGCTCACTGAGAAAGGTCTGGCGCAAAAACGCGGGCATGGCCAGAAACCGGATGAATTCCTCGGGGAAGATGTCATGGGCGCCGACAAACCGTGTGGTGGCGTGCTCCATGAGCGGAAAATCCTCGTCGGGCTCGGGCAGCTCATAGAACCGGCAATCGCTGACGAGCATCACCTCGTCGTAGTCGTAGAACACAACGCGCCCGGAGCTGGTGACGCCGAAGTTCTTGAGCAGCAGGTCGCCGGCGAAGATGTTGGTGGCGGCCAGGTCCTTGATGCAGCGCCCATAATCGAGGATGACACGCTTGGCTTCGGCTTCTTCGACTTCGCGGATGTAGAGGTTGAGCGGGCGCACCCGGCGCTCGACGTAAGCGTGGGCAAACACCAACTGATCGCCATTGACGGCGACGGTTCGCGGGGCCTCACGCATGAGCTCGTCAACCAGTGCCTCCGAGAAGCGCTCGCGGGGCAGCTCCAGATTGCGAAAGAACTGCGTATCAATCAGCCGCCCGGCGTGATCATGGCGCGAGACCAGGCGATAGCTCTGGTGGACGTCTTCCTGGGTGGTGGTCTTCGGCGGCCGAAAGACGTCGCGCATGATCTTAAAGACGAGATTGAACGAGGGGAGGGTGAACACGATCATCACCAGCCCGGCATCGCCGGCGGCATGCACGAACTCGTCCCCCGTGGCGTCCAGGTGGTGCATGAGCTGGCGGTAGCGCTCGGTCTTGCCCTGGCGCAGTCGCCCGAGCACGGTGTAGAGCTCGTCGATGGGCTTATCGGGCAGTAGCCCGTGGAGGAACTGCACCGCCGCGACCACCGAGGTGGGGTCGGCAAAGTAGTACGAGCGGGTGTAGGAGAACACCACGCCGACCTGATCGGCGGTGAGCAGGACGGCATCCACCGCGATGCCCTCGTCGTCGTTGCGCAGCGCCACCACGATGGGACGAATCTCGTCGCTCAGGCGCATCCGCCCGACCAGATAGGCCCGCGTGCCCTGAAAGAAATGCGAGTCGATGAACTCAAAGCGCAGGCAGTCGGCGTCGGCCTGGACCCCGCCCAACTGCTCGCGAATGGTGGCGGCCATGCCGCGGGCGTCGGCGTCCCGGTCCCCGTAGGACCGCTCGAAGGCAAAGTCCTCGAGGACGCGCCGACAGGCCTGATCGAGGTCGTTCCAGCACGGATAGCGGCGCATGGTGAGCGACTCGATCCCTTCCTCGGGCGGCGGCTGGACAAACTCCACCGCCGCATCCACCCCGCGGGTGCCGAACACGCGTCGGGTAATGGAGTTGAAGAAGGTTTTCATGAAGCCCGCGTCGGGCACGGCCTCGACCCGGCGGCCGAAGCACTCGCGCACCTCGGCCCAGAAACTGTGCGCGGCCAGGTCGTCGCCGATCGCGGTGCGCAGGGTATCGACGGTGCGCCGGGCCCAGAGCTCGTAGAGCTCGACCCGGGCCGCGATATCCGCCATTTGGCCTTTCCAGTCGCGCTCCTCGAAGCGTCGCCCCGCCCGCGCCGTGATCTCGCGGAACGAGCGGTTGTAATCGAGAAAGCCGTCGTGGATGCAACGCGCCGCGGTGGCAACCTGTTGATAGCGGGAGGGGCTATCGGTCATGGGATGCTCCGCGGCCGTTACCAATCGGTGGGGTGGCGGATCAGGCCTGCATGCGCTTGATCATGGCCTCGCCAAACTGCGAGCAGCTCACCTTGGTGGCGCCGTCCATCAGACGGGCAAAGTCGTAGGTGACATGCTTGCTGGCGATGGCCGAATCCATGCCGGTCAGGATGAGATCGGCGGCCTCGGACCAGCCCAGATGTCGCAGCATCATCTCCGCGGAGAGGACCAGCGAGCCCGGGTTGACCATGTCGCGGCCGGCGTACTTGGGCGCCGTGCCGTGGGTGGCCTCGAACACCGCATGCCCGGTCTGCTCGTTGATATTGCCGCCGGGGGCAATGCCGATGCCGCCGACCTGTGCGGCCAGCGCGTCGGAGAGGTAATCACCGTTGAGGTTCATGGTAGCGATCACCTCGAAGTCGGTGGGCCGGGTGAGTACCTGCTGGAGGGTGATGTCAGCGATGGAATCCTTGACCAGGATCTTGCCGGCGGCGACGGCGGCGTCCTGCTCGGCGTTGGCGGCTTCCTGGCCCTTCTCGGCCACGGTGCGCTCCCACTCCGCCCAGGTGTAGGTCTCGTTGGCAAACTCGCGCTCGGCCAGTTCATAGGCCCAGGTCCGGAAGGCGCCTTCGGTGTATTTCATGATGTTGCCCTTGTGGACAATCGTCACCGACTCGCGCTTGTTATCGATGGCATAGCGGATCGCGCCCCGCACCAGCCGCTCGGTGCCCTCGCGCGAGATCGGCTTGATGCCGAAGCCGCACTCATCGGGAAAGCGGATATTGGCGTGCGCGGAGGGGAAATGCTCGGCGAGCAGCTGCTTGAAGCGCTCGTTTTCCTCGGAGCCGGCTTCGAACTCGATCCCGGCGTAGATGTCTTCGGTGTTCTCGCGAAAGATCACCATATCGACCTGATCGGGGTTTTTGACCGGCGAGGGAACACCGTTGAACCAGCGCACCGGGCGCTGGCAGACATACAGGTCAAGCACCTGGCGCAGCGCGACGTTGAGTGAGCGGATGCCGCCGCCCACCGGCGTGGTCATCGGCCCCTTGATCGAGATCAGGTACTTGCGAATGGCATCAACGGTCTCGTCGGGCAGCCAGGCGCCGACTTCGTTGTTGGCCTTCTCGCCGGCAAGCACTTCCATCCAGTGCACCTTGCGGCTGCCGCCATAGGCCTTCTCCACCGCGGCATCCACCACGCGCTGCATCACCGGGGTGATATCAACACCAATGCCATCCCCCTCGATGTAGGTGATGATCGGGTTGTCGGGGACGTTGAGTACGCCGTTGTCCAGGGTGACCGGGGCGCCGTCGGCGGGGACCTGATAGGTGCTCATGATTAGCCCTCTCTCTTGCAGTGCGAGTCGTTGTTATTGCGCGCATTCTTTCATATTCACCCCCCGCGCGACAGAGAGCCCGCACTGGTGCGCTCCATGATCAGCGGCCGCGCGGCCTTCCAGAAACGGAAAAACCCGTGGGTGGAGGCCGGCCAGTGGAGAACGTCCCAGTCCCGNGGCACGGCCTGACGGCGGATGCCGGCGGCACCCAGAACCGTATCGAGCGCCGCCATGGCATCCGCGGTGGGGCCAATCGGCACATAGGGCGTGAGCAGCGTATCGACGCCGGCCGCGGCGGCGGCATCGCGCACGGCGGTCAGTCCCTCGGCGGTTGCCAGATCCACCGGCCCCACTGCCTGGCGCCCCGGGTTGCGGGCAAGGGCATCGGCCAGGCCGTCGGCGGCAAACGCCCGGGGCCGGTCGGCCACGGGGCCGCTGCTGCGCCAGTCAGTGCTCTGCACGGCGATCACCACTGGCCAGTCCNGCTCGCCGAAAAGGGACTCGGGGAGCAGATCATCCTCGGTGATCAGCAGGCCGGTGGTGGGCGTCATCCGCCAGTCCACCGCCAGCGGTGGCGGGCCCACCGGCGGGCGCTCGACACCCTCGGGGATCTCGACCTGGGTGTTGATGCGATAGCCGGGGTTGAATCGGCCCTGGGTGTACTTGTTGATGTTTGATGAGCGNGCGATATAGGGCTTGCCCGGTGTGTGCAGCCCGGCCACCCAGCGCCAGGACAGGGTATTCGAGGCGGGATCGCCGTCGAGCAGATGNCGCAGGAAAAAATCCGCGCCCAGCGCCCAGGGCAGCTCGAGGGTGAACACCCAGATACTCGCAAACCACATCCGGGCGTGATTGTGCAGATACCCGGTNTCGCGCAGTTCATGNACCCAGAAGTTGAAGGCGTCGATGTCGGTATTGCCGTCCAGCGCAGCCTGCAGGTCGGCGGCGAGCCGCCGGTCCTTTGTCACCTGCTCGTGGGCCTCGTCGCAGGCGGCGCGGTAGTCGTGCCAGTGCACCGGCCGGCGCTCGAGATAACCCTTCCAGTAGGTCCGCCAGCAGACCTCCTGGATGAACTTTTCGGCGCCATCCAGGCCGTGGGCTTCGATCGCGGCGTCGATGGCCGTCTCCTCGAGCAGCAGACGATGCCGCAGCCAGGGCGACAGGGCGGAGACCGCGTTATCGCCGTCCGGCCCCAGGTCGTGATTGCGGCCGCGCGCATAGTCGGCACCGGCGTGGGGGATGAAGGCTTCGAGCCGGGCGGATCCCGCGGGGTGGCTGGCCTCAGGGGCGTTCGTGAACATCGGGGTCTCTCCTGTGAGTGCGCTCGTCGATCAGCAGGCGTTGCTTGCGGGCCGGCCCGCCGATGTATTGGCCGATCTGGCCGTTGCGTCGAATGACCCGGTGGCAGGGCAGCAAAACCGGGACCGGGTTGGCGGCAACGGCTGAGGCCACGGCCCGGGCCGCATTGGGTCGATCAATGCGGGCGGCCAGCTCGCTGTAACTGACCGGCTCGCCAGCGCGGAGTTCGGCCAGCGCGCGCCAGACCTGGATCTGGAAAGCGGTCCCCTGCAGGGCCAGTCGCAGCCGCAGTCGTCCGCCCCAGGGCGCAGGCAGGGGCCGGGCCAGTCCCGGTCGGCTCGGCGCCGGTCCCTGGAATACCGCGGCACTCAGGTACTGTGCATCACCGATCAGCAGAAGCGTCCCCCATGGGCCATGCCACAGCGCCCGATGCGGGCTCGCGGGGCGCCGCTCAACGGCAATGATCTCGATAGCAGGCAGGCCCACGGGCTGCTCCTTGTGGCTTGAACGCGTTATGCTAGCGCCTGAAAAATCCGCGTGAAACAACGACAGGGAGCCTTTTCTATGGCCGATCACGCCAAGCCGTGGACCGAGTCCATGCCCGATGAGCAGTTTACGTTCATCCACGACATTCTGGCCGCGCCCAGCCCGATCGGCCTCGAGGCGGCCATGACTCAGGGCGTACTGCGCCCGTACATGGAAAAACATGCGCCGAAGGGCGCTGCGGTGCGCAATTTCATGGGTCATGCCGGCGTTGTGCTCGATACCCATCCCGGCCGCGATGATCTGTTTACGGTGATGGTCATCGGCCACGCCGACAAGATCCGCATGCAGGTGCGAAGCATTGGCGAGGACGGCAAGATCTGGATCAATAGTGATTCGTTTCTGCCCACCACGTTGATCGGCCACGAGGTGAGCCTGTTCAGCGAGGATCCGGAATCCCCCGGATCGTACCGCCGCTTTGACGGGGGCACCGTCGAGGCATTGGGCGCGATCCACTTCGCCGATCCCAAGGTCCGCTCGGGTGATCAGGGCGTCAAAAAGGAGCAGCTCTACGTCGAGCTGCAGATCCACGGCGAGGACAAGAAAAAGCAGGTGGAGGATCTGGGCATCCGGCCCGGTGACAGCCTGCTCATGAACCGTCCCATCCGGCGCGGGTTCAGCCCGGATACGTTCTACGGGGCCTATCTCGACAACGGTCTCGGCTGCTTTGTGGCGGCGGAATCCGCGCGTCTGGTGGCCGAGGCCGGCGGGCCGTCGAATATCCGGATGCTGTTCGCTGCCGCCACCTATGAAGAGATCGGGCGCTTCGGCAGCCGGGTGCTGGTCAGTGAAATGCGCCCCGATGCCATCATCGGCGTCGACGTCAATCATGACTTTGTGGCGGCACCGGGCATTGGTGACAAGCGCATGTCGCCGGTGACCATGGGCAAGGGCTTTACCATGAGCGTTGGCGCGATCGTGAGCGAGCAGCTCAACCGCCGCATCGAGGCGGTCGCCCGCGAGCACGATATCCCGATCCAGCGCGACGCGGTGGGCCCGGATACCGGGACCGACGGCATGGCCGGTGTGCTCGGCAACGTCGATTGCGCGGCGACCTCGGTGGGCATGCCGATCCGCAACATGCACACCATCTCGGAGAGCGGCTGCACCCGGGATGTGCTGGCCTGCACCCACGCCGTGGCGGAAACGCTCAAGGCGCTGGATGCCGAGGAGAGCGCACCGGGCACGCTGGCCGAGCGCTTCCGCAACCAGCACCCGCGCCTTGACCAGGCGACGCCGAAGCGTCATCCCGGCTAGGCGTCTGGCCCTTCCTGACCGGTGAGTGCCGGCAGGTGGTCATCGAGCCAGAGGACCCGGTCGGACCGGGCCTGAAGGTCGGTGGCCACCCCGGTGCTGAATACCGCCAGCTCGATGCGTTTGCCGGCTTCCGAGAGGTGCTCCACGGCATCCAGCAGATCGCCATCGCCCGAGGACAGGACCAGGCTGTCGTAGCGCTCGCGATGGATGAGTGCCAGCGAGGCAAGCCCGACATCCACACCCATCTGGCGCTGATTGAACAGCCGATGCTGGCCGTTGCCGTGGGGGCAGCGCAGGTCAACCTTGGTGCCACAGTCGGCGCACCAGGCGCTTCGCACCCGCTCGCTTTTGAGCCCGTAGAGCTTGACGATAAGGTTGGGACCATGAGGCGCCGCGGTCTGCAGCCAGTTGTGAAAACGATCCCGCCCCTCGTTGGGTTCGTCCTGCGCGGAATTGAGGAAGTAGCCGCGCCACAGCGGGCCGAGCTCGTGCTCGATCAGCTCGCGCAGTCGCAGGTAGTCGATGCGCCGCTGGCTACCCAGCAGTGCAAGATTGTTGGCATGGATGTAGCTTGCATCGATCAGCCAGAGTCGTCGCATCAGGGGCATCCGTCGTGGAAAAGCGTCACAGGTTAACGCAATGACAGGCAGCGGGCATTGGCTGGCGCTGGCCGCGGCGCTGGCAATCGGTGCGGTCATCGGCCTCGAGCGTGGCTGGCAGCGCCGCGACGTGGCCGAAGGTGGCCGCGTAGCGGGCCTGCGGACGTTCATCCTGATCGGCTTTGCCGGCGGGTTGGCCGGCGTGCTCGCCGAGCAGACCGGCCGACTGCTGGTGGGCGTGGCGTTGGCGGCGGTGGCCGCACTGCTGGTGATCGGTTATCGACGCCGCTCGCAGGCCGGCGACGACCGCGGTATTACGACCGAAATCGCCGCGCTGGTGACGTTTCTGCTGGGCGTAATGACCAGCGCATCGACGCCATTGCTCGCCACCGCGGGCGGTGTCATCACGGCCACGGTGCTGGGATTCAAGCCCCGGTTACACGCGCTGCTGCGCCGCGTCGACGGCGTGGAAATGCGTGCCATTCTGCAGCTGGCGCTGATTACCGCGGTGGTTCTGCCGTTGCTACCCGACCAGGGCTATGGGCCCTGGCAGGCGCTCAACCCCCGTACTCTCTGGACCATGGTGGTGCTGATCAGCGCCATTGGGTTTGTCGGGCACTTCGCCGTGCGGTTGACCGGGCCGCGCCGTGGCATCCTGTTGACCGGGCTGTTCGCGGGGCTTGCCTCGTCGACCGCGCTGACCCTGACGCTGTCGCGGGCGGGTCGCGGTCAGCGCGCTTATCAGCCGTTATTCGCCGCCGCGGTGGTCATGGCGAGCACCACGATGTTCCCGCGAATGCTGGTGCTCGTGGGGGCAATCCAGCCGGCCATGCTCGCTGGACTGATCGTCCCGGTGGTGTTGATGAGCGGGGTGGGTGCCGTTGCCACCGCGGTGCTGGCATGGCAAGCGCGTGATGGCGGCAAGGGCGCTTCGCAGCCCCCCATGCAACGCCCGTTCGAGCTGGCCACGGCGCTGCGCTTTGCGCTGTTGCTGGCCGCGGTGATGGTGGCGGGCGAGGCGTTGCGGCGCTACGCCGGTGATGCCGGCATCTATGCACTGGCACTGGTCTCGGGGCTGACCGATGTTGATGCGATCACGCTGTCACTCTCGCGCATGGTGGGTGACGGACTCGACGCAACGGTGGCCGAACGCGGGGTGGTGATTGCCGCGATGGCCAATACCCTGGTCAAACTCGGCCTTGCCGTGGCGATCGCCCGTGGCCGCATGGGCGCGCTGGTCGGTCTGGGCCTGGGCGCGGTGATTGTTGCCGGTGGGCTGTGGACAGGGAGTACATTCTGGCTATGAACCTTCGCCGCCTGATCGGCTTATCACGCTCGCTGCTGATCTATGCCGCGCCCTGGCGGCAGCCGGGATTGCGGCGGTTCTATGCGCCGTTGATTGATCCGGACCGTCCGGTTTTTGATATCGGGGCGCATCTGGGAGATCGCAGTCTGGCCTTTGCCGCGCTGGGGGCGCGGGTGGTGGCGCTCGAGCCGCAACCGGCACTGCGGCCGCTGCTGGCCTGGCGGCTGCGTCGTTATCCTCAGGCGCTGGTCAGTGACGAGGCCGTGGGGGATCACTCCGGCGAGGCCACATTGGCGCTGAGTGATCGCCATCCCACGCTGGCGAGCGTCAATGCCCAGTGGCGATCGGAGATCGCTCAGCAGAATCCGTCGTTTGCGCAGGTCGCCTGGGAGCACTCGATCACGGTGCCGATGATCACGCTCGAAACGCTCATCGCCCGCCACGGCGTGCCCGGGTTTTGCAAGATTGACGTGGAAGGCGCCGAGGAGGCGGTGCTCAACGGCCTGCAGCAGGCCCTGCCGGCGCTGTCGTTCGAATATGTGGCCGGCAGTCTGGATCGGGCCCGCGCCTGTGTAGATCGCCTCGAGGCGCTGGGCAACTATCGCTACAACGTCACCGTCGGCGAGCAGCGACGCCTGCGGTTTCGCTCATGGCAGACCGCCGAGGGACTGTCTGACTGGCTGGCCGGGCCAGCGGAATCCGCCGGATCCGGTGATGTGTATGCCCAGCTTACTGAGCCCGACGCGCCTGATAGGCGGCAATGACCGAAGCCATCGCGTCGGCGTCGTAGGCCCGCAGACCGCTCACGACCATCCGCTTCGAGGCCTCGCCCAGCGCCCCGTCGGCATCACTGATGCGATAGTCGAATTGCACAGCGGCGCGTTTGCCGTTGACGGTCAGTGACGCATCCAGTGGCGTTACCTGGACGTCGGTACCCGGCGCCCGCTCGATCTCGAGGGCCATGCTGTCGTAGACCAGAAACGGGCGCTGCGGGTTGAACATGACGCCGGCCTCGGCCAGCAGCGGGCCGAGGCGGTCCGGGAAGGTTTCCCCCGAGCAGGCGACGTAGGCCTCGATCAGTGCCAGCTGCGCGGCGGGGTCGCTGGGCACCGGCTGGTCGTGATTGACCGCGACGGTGTCGCGGCCGTTTTCATCGGCAATGATGAACGCCGGCGCCGGTTGCGACGGAAAGGTCAGCCGTGTGTCGGCCCGCAGCATGCCGCGGAAGGTCAGCGCAAAGTGGCGCGCCAGTCCGTAGCGCCGGACGATCAGCGCAAACAGCAGATCCCCCGGTACGCAGAACCGCGGCGAGTCGGGGTCATGCAGGGGGTTNTGATCCCCGGCGATCTCCTTGGCAAAACGACTGCCCTGGTCAGCCGTCACCCAGCGCTGGTTGCCGTCACCGTTGTGAAAGTCATCCAGCCAGTCAGTTTCCAGCGCGGTGCTCGCAGGCATGGTCTTGTGCGATTCCTTTTGTCAGCCATCCCAAGCCTGCCAGTTTACCGTCTTCGCCCCGGCGGGGGCGAGTCGGCCGGGTCAGTGGCCCGCGGCATCGATCCAGGTTGCCACCTGAGCCCGGGAAACCACCGCGCGATCCGCCTTGAGCCGCTCGGTCAGCGTTTCGGGGTCGGCGGCCGCCAGATCGGCATGGCTGCGGATGCCGAGTCCTTCGAGACGGCGCTGCATGGCCGGACCGATACCGCGAATGTCGGTGAGATCGTCGGCGGCAGAGGCCTCGGCCGAGGTCTCGGCCGAGGTCGGCTTGGCTGGCTCTGGAGTGGGTTCGTCTTCGTGCTTGGGTAGCCACCAGGTTGCCATTTCCAGCCAGCGGCGCATCAGGTTATTCCACATCGTTCGAGTCCTCCGATTGCTCTATGCCGAGTGCGCGCAACAGGCTGCGATCGGGGTGTCCGTCGCGGGTCATGGCCTGTTGGTCCTGAAACGTTCGTATGGCTTCGCGGGTTCGGGGGCCCATTCGGCCATCCACTGGCCCCACCTCGAAGCCGCGTGTCTGCAACGCTGTCTGCAGGGCCTCGATGGTGTCAACCGGCAGCGCCGGCCGGTCCGGCGGGGGGTTATGCAGCGGCGGCGCCCCCACCAGGCGGTCGGCAAGCAGGCCCACCGACAGCGCGTAGGCCCGGGAAGGGTTCCAGCGCATGATCACGTCAAAATTGGGGTAGACGAGAAAGGCGGGGCCCTCGGCGCCGGCCGGCACGATCAGCCGGGCGTCGAAATCGGCCGACGGCAGTGCCTTGCCATTGGCCCGGCGCAGACCGGCCTGCGCCCACTCATTGACGCTTTGCTCGGTTTCAGCCAGCCGGTAGTCGAAACCCTCGGGAAGGCGCACTTCGCGCCCCCAGCGCTGCTCGGGCGTCCAGCCCCGGGCGCGCAGAAAATTGGCGGCGGACTCAGCGGCGTCGGGCAGGCTGTCCCACAGGTCGATCCGGCCGTCGCCATCGGCATCCACGGCATGGCGGCGGTAGACGCTTGGCAGAAACTGGAAATTGCCGAGCGCGCCGGCCCAGGAGCCACGCAACTGATCCGCGGCGAGCGTCTGCTCATCGACCAGATGCAGGGCCGAGATCAATTCCGATTCAAAGAACTCGCCACGTCGGCGATCGCAGGCAAGGGTGGCCAGCGAGCGCACGGTGGACATTGATCCCGTCGTGCGCCCGAAGTTGCTCTCGAGCCCCCAGAAAGCCACCAGATAGCGTGCCGGGACGCCGTAGTCGGCCTCGATCCGCCCCAGCAGGTCGGCATGCTCGCGTAGCATGCGTCGGCCCGACTGAATACGACCGCGATCGACCCGGGCGTTCAGATAGTCATGCAGGGTGGTCGTGAACTCGGGCTGGCGCCGATCCAGCTCAATCACCCGGTCGCTGGGGGTGACCCCGCCCAGCATCTCGTCGATGGTGGTGGGGGCGATGTCCCGCGAGCGCGCCGTATCGCGGATGCGATCCAGGCAGGCGGCAAAGTCATCCGGCGGGATGGCGCCCAGGGCGGGCGCCGGGAGCAGGGCAATGGCGAAAAGGCCCTGAATGAGTCGGTTCATCGGTGTTGTCCCCCGATCTGACCGCGATTACCGGGAATGTTACCCTCTGCAATCGATGAATCCCAGCCTGGAGCGATCGTGCCCACAGTTCTTGTCCTTTTTGTGACCATCCCCCTTGCCGAGCTGTTTCTGCTGATTGAGGTCGGCAGCTGGATCGGCGCTCTGCCCACCATCGGCTTGTGTCTGCTGACCGCGATGATGGGCGCTGGGCTGCTGCGCCAGCAGGGGGTACAGACCCTCGCCCGGGCCCGCAACAACCTTGATCGCGGTTCGCTGCCCGCCGTGGAGCTCCTCGAGGGGGCGGCGCTGATTGTGGGCGGCGCGCTGCTCCTGACCCCCGGTCTGGTGACCGATGTGATCGGGTTCTTATGCCTGATCCCGCCAACCCGGCGCTGGCTGGTGCGCCTGGCGCTGGCGCGAATGGCGGTACGGGTCGGGCCCGCCGGGCCGCCACCGGGATCCGGTGGGGGGTCGGCAGGCGGATCGGATGAGCACAACGTCATCGAAGGCGAGTACGAGCGCCGCGACAACGATCCGCGGCGCTGAGCGCCGAGGTCTGTTCTGGTTGCCGTTGCCCAGATCCTTGCGCCCGTTGTGGTGGTCATCGGCCTTGGCTGGCTGCTGGCACGCACGCGGTTCCTGTCATCGGCAACGCTGGTTGAACTCAACCGCCTGACCTACTGGGTCGGCCTGCCGGCGCTGCTGGCGAGCCGCAT
>P_2C_Liq_1_UnCtyDRAFT_1000648_pt1 | contig 14648 bp, 14 predicted proteins | sample Pon2CUnioCityCA_2_FD_10234 | JGI IMG/M metagenome (IMG submission 10234)
TTTTTAAACTTAAAAAGATACGGCTTAAAAAGCCTTTTTTGAGTGGCGCAAAGATACTGCTTTCCACTTTATATAATAACTAGAATTTTCAATTTTTTTTGCCTTGTAGAATAATGTGCTAAACAATACCAAAAAAAACAATTAAATAGTCTAAATATTTTTAATTATTCCTTTTGGTAAACTTGAAATTTTATATAAAACGCTTTCGCGAAAGCGTAAAAAAACCACTTAATTTCTCAAGTGGTTCTATGTATTTAAGATAATTACTTAGGTTTACTCCACCGTAACCGACTTAGCCAAATTGCGCGGTTGATCTACGTTCTTACCTAACATTACAGCGATATGGTAGGATAATAATTGTAAAGGAATAGTAGTTAAAAGTGGTGTCATAAATTCAATAGTGTCTGGCACCTCTATAACGTGATCTGCAAGGTTGCGCACATCTAAATCACCTTCTGTAACAATACCTATAATCTTACCACTACGAGATTTAATTTCTTGGATATTACTAACCACCTTTTCATAATGACCTTTACGAGTTGCGATAACCACTACTGGCATTTGCTCATCAATTAGGGCTATAGGTCCATGTTTCATCTCTGCCGCAGGATAACCTTCAGCATGGATATAACTTATTTCTTTAAGCTTTAAAGCTCCTTCTAGAGCTACTGGGAAATTAAATCCACGGCCTAAATAAAGACAATTAGGTGCGTCCTTATAAATAGCTGCTATTTTTTCAATGTGCTCATTAGATTTTAGAGCTTGTGCTACTTTCTCTGGTATATTATTTAATTCCTGTAAGCAAGCATGGAAGTCACTAGTAGATATCTTACCTTTTTTCTTTGCTAATTGCAGCGCTATAAGGGTAAGCACTGTTATTTGAGTAGTAAAGGCTTTAGTAGAGGCGACTCCTATTTCTGGACCTGCATGTGTATAAGCTCCTGCGTGTGTTTCTCGAGAGATAGAACTACCTACCACGTTACAAACCCCAAATACAAAGGCTCCTTTCTCTTTAGCCATTTTAATAGCCGCCATAGTATCTGCTGTTTCTCCACTTTGAGAAATAGCAATAAGAACATCATCTTTATCGATTACAGGATTTCTATATCTGAACTCTGAGGCATATTCTACTTCTACTGGAATTCTTGCTAGATCTTCAAATATATACTCAGCTACAAGACCTGCGTGCCATGAAGTTCCACAAGCAACGATTAAAATGCGTCGCGCGTTTAAAAACTTATCAATATGATCATCAATACCAGCCATTTTAATAAGGCCTTGATCTACTAACATTCTGCCTCTAAAGGTGTCTCTAATAGCTTGCGGTTGCTCATAAATCTCTTTCAACATGAAGTGCTCGTAACCGCCTTTTTCTATTTGCTCAAGGTTCATTTGCAATTCTTGAATATAAGGAGCTACTAATGAATCATCATGGATTTTACGTATCTTCATGTCTTTATGAGTACGTACTACGGCCATTTCACCATCTTCTAGATAAATAGCTTCTTTAGTAAACTCTATAAAAGGAGACGCGTCACTCGCAATAAAGAATTCATTATCTCCTACACCTATAGCAAGAGGAGATCCTAATCTAGCCACCACTATTTCATCAGGTTTTTTACGGTCAAAAACCGCAATTGCATAAGCACCTATAGTTTGATTCAACGCTATTTGTACTGCTTTACCTAGCTTTACTTTTTGCTTATTTTTTACATCTTCTATAAGGTTTACTAAAACCTCAGTATCTGTGTCTGATTGAAATGTAAAACCTCTATTCCTAAGCTCTTGCTTTAATGGCTCATAATTCTCTATGATACCGTTATGGATAATGACTAAATCACCACTGTTAGAAAAATGAGGATGCGAGTTTACATCATTAGGCACTCCATGGGTAGCCCATCGGGTATGCCCTATTGCAATAGAACCATTTATTGAAATATCAGCTTCTAGCTTTTTTTCAAGATCAGCAACTTTACCCTTTGTTTTTGAAAACTTAAGGTCAGTACCGTCATAAATAGCAATTCCCGCACTATCATAACCTCTGTATTCAAGCCTCTTAAGACCGTTTAAAACGATAGGATAAGCATCACGATGCCCTATATAACCCACAATTCCACACATACTTCTCTCTTTTAATTGTTAGGATCTGTATAATAAATTTCAAACCTTAATCGCTTCTCGGGATCACTAGATAAATTACCATGTAAAATAGTTCCCTCATGTGAAATTGCAGCGCCTGTTAGGACCTTCTCAGCTACGTTAGGGGTTTTCACTTCTCCATTAGAAATTAAGTTAACGTTTTGAGTCACAGCCAGGGCCAGTCTTACATTTTCGATGTCTCCGTTAATGATACTATTAATATGTTGCGTTAACCTTAATTTGTACTTCACACCTTGTGAGCTCTCATCCTCATTATCTACTCTCTCTAATCTTCCTAGATGGTTGATGTTTGAGTTTAAAGCATTATTACTGGGGTTCAATGAGAAATCAGCTAAAATCGAATCATCCTCAAAGTTGTATATGATGATACGCTCAGGCTCTGTAGATCCCGCATCAACAGCAGCTTGGTCCACAAAAAAAGTAAGTGATGCCTCATTTATAATCCAGTTATTTTCAATTATTTGAGTAAGCTCATCTGCTTCACCATTCATATCTAAATCAGGACCAAATAAATCTAAAAGAGCCATAGATCCAGGACCGCCTTTTAGATAAAGGCGTTCTTCACCAGCAACATCATCATTAGCGGCTTGTATATCTGAGATAATTGAAGGGTTGTTTATACTATTATCGATAAGACTTACTCTATTACCATCAAAAGACAAGCTGAACTGACTATCTACTTCTATTAATTCCAGTGTATCCCCATCATTATCTATGTCACCTACATCTACAAAACTAATTGTTAAGTAAAAAACAATTTCGGCTTCGTTAATATTAAGATGCACTAAATTTCCATTATCTATAATACTATTAATCTTAAAATATAGCCCCCTAAAATAGTTTTGAAAGTTAGGATTACTTTCTAAGTTACCAGTTCCCTGTTGATTAATAATTGTATTTTCCCAAAAAGGTTTATCTAGCTGCACTCTTAATCTAGGTGTTAAGCGTTCTGATTCATTAACAAAACCATTCTCATCTGTTTCAGTCAATATTACCTCCTCAGGGCTAGGTAAATAGCTAAATGTTTCATAAACGAGAGGTCCTTTTTGAGCGTCTATGGTCGCGCCCAAGTCAGAAAAATACACTGCCGGGTCTTCAATAGCATCAGGATTAAAGTTATTTAAAAAATAATTATTTTGAAAAATTTGCAAATGATATCGATCTCCTCCATAGAGTGAGTCAATCTCGTAGACTCGACTATCGCCATCTATTTCAATAACTCTAGAATAATAAGGAATACTAAGCACTACACTATCTAAAACTGGACTATCTCCAAAGCTAGGTGTAGATGATGGTAAACTCAACTGAGTTACAAAACTATAATCTGTTCTTCCATAAACGGGATCATTATAAGACCCTAAAGGCATCGAGCTAAAGTTATTAGTTTGCACAGGCCCAAGCAATTCACTCCACGCAACTACATCAAACTCCTGCATTTGAATACGATCCTCTAACTGATCTGCACCCAGGATATCACTTCCTATAGTATTCAATTCATTATCACAAGCTGCTAATCCTATAACAAGTCCTGCAATAATTGAAGCGTTAAGAATAACGCGCTTCACTTTACTCTTCATTATCTTTTTCATCTAAAATATCGTTAAGATAGAATTCCTCATAAGCATCTGCAAACTCCTCGTGAGAATGATACTCTAATGTGGGCTTCTCTAGCGAGTCTATGTAAGCGTTTAAATCTGGATTTAACTCCTCACTCGCTTTTATAACACCATCACTAAACTTCACAGCATTCATCATTAAGTTGAGATAGGTTGGGTCTTCAAACTCTGCAACTGACTCGTCATCTAGCGCGTCAAACTTAAGTTTATCTATCATTTCAGTATCTAACGTTCCTTCAAAGGATTGATTATATACTGAGGTAACTATTTTACTATCCTCAAATAAAGGATCATTACCATAATAGTTTTTAATATATAAAGGCAACAACCCGGCAAGCCATCCATGAACATGAATAATGTCTGGTGCCCAGTTTAATTTTTTAACCGTTTCTATAACTCCTTTTGCAAAAAAGATCGCACGCTCATCATTATCATCAAACATGTTTCCATCTTCATCAGTAAGCGTTGCTTTACGTTTAAAATAATCTTCATTATCTATAAAATAAACCTGCATTCTTTCCTTTGGGATAGAAGCTACCTTAATGATTAGAGGCATATCTAAGTCATTGATAATCAAATTCATACCACTCAAACGAATCACTTCATGTAACTGGTGTCTACGCTCATTAATATTTCCAAAACGAGGTGTAAATATTCTAATCTGACCACCGCGATCATTCACCATTTTAGGACTAAAATAGGACATCGATGACGCTTCGGTTTCTGGTAAATAAGGGATAACTTCTGAGGATACGTATAATACTCTTTTTTCCTTCATAAATTGTTTTATTGTTGCCTAACTTTTAGCAAGTTGCAAAAATACAAAATTTCTTGCAATTTAATGGTTTAACCTTATGTTTGTACAGCTTATTAACTCTAGCACTGATGGTATTTAAAACCCATAAAACACTTACCTCTAAGGTTAAAGAATTTAAAACTAAAGGTCTCAGCACTGGCTTTGTCCCTACTATGGGCGCCTTACACAAAGGTCATCTTTCTTTAATGGAGCAAGCCCTAGAATCTAATGATATCCTTGCAGTATCTATATTTGTAAACCCTACGCAATTTGACAATACTGGTGATTTAGAAAAATATCCCAGAACTGTTGAGCAAGACGTTTCTCTTATATATGAAGCCTTTGGTAAGGAAAAGGTAATCATTTACACGCCTACAGTAAAAGATATCTACGGCCATAGTCCTGTGTCTAAAAAATATAATTATGATGGTTTAGAACATGTCATGGAAGGTGCTAATAGACCTGGCCATTTTGATGGTGTAGGAACTATTCTCGAGTTTTTATTTCATAAAGTACAACCCGACGCTGCTTATTTTGGCGAAAAAGATTTTCAACAATTACAAATTGTAAAAAAGCTGGTTGAAAAATTAGAATTACCCATAGCTATTATAGGATGCGCCATAAAAAGAGAACCACATGGTCTAGCCATGAGTTCTAGAAATGAGCGATTATCCAGTGATTCCAGAGAATATGCAGCTTTCATTCATAAAAGTCTTGTAAAAGCTAGAGCTCATTTTAAAAACCACAGTATTCCAGACACCATAGCGATGGTAGAATCGCTTTATCACAATCAATCACGATTAAAACTAGAATACTTCACCATCACCAGTGAAGAAACACTGGTTCCCGTAAAACGCAAATACCACAAACATACTTATAGAGCGTTTATCGTTGCACATATAGAAGATGTGCGCTTGATTGATAACTTGCGATTATCTTAATTTTAAGGTTTAAATAATATCAAATCGTATCTTTGCCACATGTTAATTACCGTAGTAAAATCAAAAATCCACCGCGTTAAGGTCACAGGAGCAGATCTTAATTATATAGGCAGTATCACCATAGATGAAGATCTCATGGATGGTGCAAACATAGTAGAAGGTGAAAAAGTTCAAATCGTTAATAATAATAACGGTAACCGTTTAGAAACTTATGCTATTCCAGGTCCACGTGGCAGTGGCGAGATCACCCTTAATGGCGCAGCGGCAAGAAAGGTCTCTCCTGGAGACGTATTGATTCTGATTTGTTATGCACAAATGACTATGGAAGAGGCACGTGCTTTTAAACCTACACTACTTTTCCCTAACGAGGCAGATAATACCTTATCATAATCCAGCTTGAAAAAAGCATCTCTTAAAGCATTAAAAATCACCCTACCATTAGCGCTAGGTGTTTTTTTAATATATATATCATACTCACAATTCACGCGTGATCAGATAGATGAAATTAAATCTAATCTTGCTGACGCAGATTACAACTGGATCTTACTAGGGCTAGCACTGGCTTTTTTAAGTCACTTATCGAGAGCATGGCGCTGGAATTATATGCTCAAGGCCATAGGTCACAAACCATCATTTTTAACAAATGTAACGGCTATAGGAACTGGATATGCCATGAATTTAATCATACCACGTAGTGGTGAAGTGGCGCGAGCAGTGGTTGTAAATAGAATAGATCAGGTCCCTGTAGATAAAGCCATCGGTACGATCATAGCAGAGCGTGTTCTGGATTTCTTCATTTTATTACTTATTACCGCTACCGCATTAATCCTATCTGGAAACGTAATCATTGATTTCTTTATGGAGCGTTTGAATTCCGCTTTCGCGAAAGCGGACTCCTCAAAACTTATTATTTACGGTATCATAGCAGGTGTTTCAATAGCTCTACTGGTCCTTTTATTAAGATACTTAAAACCATTTCAAAAAATAAAAAGCTTTATCTCTGGCCTTAAAGATGGTTTTAAAACGATATGGACCATGCAACAAAAATGGCTCTATCTACTCCACACCGTTTTTATATGGCTCATGTATCTACTCATGTTTTATGTCTGTATTTTTGCCATTCCAGGAACCGCTCTTATGCCTGTGAGCGCAATTCTAAGCGCATTTGTAGCAGGTAGTTTTGCTGTGGCGTTTACTAATGGTGGTTTTGGCGCTTATCCTTATTTAATAGCACAAGTTTTACTCCTTTTTAATGTTTCTGGAACTTTAGGCACCTCTTTTGGATGGATACTATGGTTATCCCAAACAGCCTTAGTTTTAGTTTATGGTCTAGTATCATTTATAATGCTGTCTGTAAAAAATAGTCGTTAGTCTAATTAATTGTAAATTTCGTTCCCAAAAAAAATGAAATGAAACACCTTTTAACTTTCATCGTATTACTACTTACCAGTCAGCACCTATTTTCTCAAGCACTTTACAGAGCATATCCCAGTGACGTGTTAGATACTGAGCGTAATATAAAAGTACTCAAACCTCGTAATTATAGTGAAAACTCTGAAAAAACCTATCCATTAATAGTAGTGCTTGATGGGGACCATCTCTTTGAACCTGTAGCTGGTAATGTGGATTACCTATCTTACTGGGATCAAATGCCTGAAAGTTTTGTGCTAGGAATTAACCAGAGTAGAAGCCGTTATGATGAAACAGCTATTAATAGAGAAAGTGGTTTTCCCGAACCTCAAAGTGCAAAGTTCATGGACTTTATCATGGAGCTGGTTCAAACTATGAGAGATGAATATCGCATTGCTCCTTTTACCGTCATTATAGGTAAAGATATTACTGCAAACCTGGCTACTTTTTACCTCATGCGTAAAAAAATCCCTTTTGATGCATACATAAATATAGATCCAGAATACTCTACTCTTATTACTGAAAATTTAGTAACTAAAATATCACAAATGGAAAGCAACCAGTATTACTACGTCGCTACTCCAGAAAAAGCAAGCCTTACCGATGATATGTTTACCGCATCTGTAGATTCTTTATTAGAAAATCGCAAAAACATTCACCTCAACTATGAAAAAATAAAAGGTGTAGATAAATATGGACTAGGCGCACACGCTATACCACGTGGACTCAATTATATCTTTGAAGAATATAAGCTCATAGATGAAGATGCGCTAGTAAACACAGCCGTAGCAGCAAACATGGCGGCAGATGGTAAAGAAATAAAAGATGCTGCAACAGCTCTTGAAACCTTACTAGAAAAATACAAATTCATTAAAGAGGTCTACGGTATAGACATGCAAGTGCGATTAATAGACATCGTTACTGTAGCAGAGCATCTTATAGATAACAAGAAATATGACGAGCTCATAGACGTTGCAGGACTTGCAGCAAGAGCATATCCTGAAAAACTTTATGGTGCTTTTATAGAAGGAATAGGCTATGAAGGAATAGGCAGACCGTCTAGAGCCCTTAGAGCTTATAACGCTGCTTATGCCCTAGAGCCAGCCGCAGGAATCACTACAGATGATGTTCTTGATAAAGTTGAAATGCTTCAAGATAAAAAATAGATGGCTAAGATTAAAACCACATGGTTCTGCCAGAATTGTGGCGCTCAGCATGCTCGCTGGCAAGGGCAATGTACCACATGTAAAGAATGGAATACACTCGTAGAAGAGGTCGTTCAAAAAGAAAAGAAACCTTCTTGGGATACGGCAAGTAGTGATTCGCTTTCGCGTAAGCGTGCTCCACAACCTCAACTCATCTCTCAAATAGATGTCACTGAAACACCTCGTTTAGACACTACAAATGTAGAGTTTAATAGAGTTCTAGGTGGTGGATTAGTTCCTGGATCAGTAACTTTATTAGGTGGTGAACCTGGAATAGGGAAATCAACCTTATTACTTCAAGTTTGTCTTAATTTACCATTTAAAACGCTCTATGTAAGTGGTGAAGAAAGTGCACAACAAATTAAAATGCGCGCAGATCGTATTAAGCAAAACGCTACTAATTGTTATATACTTACAGAGACTAAAACCCAGAACATCTTCCGCCAGATTACAGAGATGGAACCTGAGGTCTTAATTATAGACTCGATCCAGACGTTACAAACGGAGATTATAGAAAGCACCGCTGGTAGTGTTTCTCAAATTAGAGAATGTACCAGTGAGCTTATTAAGTTTGCTAAAGAAACGAACACACCAGTACTACTCATAGGTCATATTACTAAAGATGGAAACATCGCTGGGCCTAAGATTCTAGAGCACATGGTAGATACGGTATTACAGTTTGAAGGCGATCGCAATCATACCTACAGGATTTTGCGAGCGTTGAAAAACCGTTTTGGTAGCACACATGAAATAGGGATTTATGAAATGTTAGGTCATGGATTACGCGAAGTAAAAAACCCTAGCGAACTGTTGATATCCCAACGCGGTAACAGTTTAAGCGGTACCGCTATTGCTGCCACTATGGAAGGTATGCGACCACTCATGATAGAGGTTCAAGCGCTAGTAAGCACAGCTGTTTATGGGACACCTCAACGCAGTGCGACTGGATATAATCTCAAACGCCTGAATATGATTCTAGCCGTGCTAGAGAAACGAGCTGGTTTTAAACTAGGTCAAAAAGACGTTTTCTTAAACATCACTGGTGGAATCACCGTTGATGATCCAGCGATAGATCTAGCCGTAGTAGCAGCGATTTTATCCTCTAACTTTGACATAGAGCTATCTTCACAGCATTGCTTTAGTGCTGAGGTAGGCCTAGGTGGCGAGATAAGACCGGTTCCTCGCATGGAACAACGAGTGAATGAGGTAGCAAAACTAGGTTTTGAAAAAGTCTTTATAGCTCCGGCAAAACAAAAATTTAAAGAACTAGGCACTGATGTTCAAGCCTTTTCAAAAATTGAAGATTTAGTAAGATATTTGTTCTCTTAACATTAAAAACACCATCATGAAATTGAGATTTATAGTAGTTCTTTTAATCGCTTTAATAAGTATAACATCTTGTAAAACTAAAAAAGAAGAAAGCTTAAAGCCCGATGCTATCGCCGTAGACAGAACTACTGATAAGAAAACAGTTTACCTAGAAACGCCTGACGGTAGTTATACAGACCTAGATGCGCTGCTAGATGAACACAAAGGCAAGGTAGTGTACATAGATTACTGGGCCAGCTGGTGCAGACCATGCCGCGCTATGATGCCAGCTTCTAGAAAGCTCAAAGAAAAGTACAAAGGTGAAGACGTGGTGTTCTTATACATTTCTATAGACACTAAACGACCTAGCTGGGAAAGAGCAAATAAAGAAGAAGGTTTTACAGAGCACAGTTATATCGCTACAAATTACCCTAAGGCAAAATTATTCCAGTTGCGCAATGTAAATAGTATCCCTAGATACATGCTTTATGATAAAAAAGGCAATATGGTAAATGATAACGCTTTGCGACCTGTACAACCTCAACTTGTTAATGTTATAGACGGACTGCTGGCTAAATAGAGTCTTTTACTAACTCTAAAGTAACCTTATGGAAAGTTGAAAATATATGCATGTTTAGCGACTAATCCAATTCTACAACCACAGGACAGTGATCACTATGCACCGCACTTTGTAAAATCACAGCTCTTTTAATACGGTCTTTTAATGGTTCACTAGCCATGTGGTAATCTAAACGCCATCCTTTATTGCGTGCTCTAGATCCACCGCGATAACTCCACCAGCTGTACTGATCGGGCTCGTCATTAAACATTCTAAAAGTATCTATGAAACCGCTAGCGATAAAACGATCCATCCACTCGCGTTCTTCGGGTAAGAAACCTGATGTGTTTTTTAAACCCTTTGGATTATGAATATCGATGGCTTTATGACATATATTATAATCACCACAAACGATCAGGTTAGGTCGTTGCTCGCGTAACTCTTTAGCATATTCCAGAAAGTCTTCCATATACTTAAACTTAAAACTGAGCCTTTCATCATTAGTACCACTAGGTAAATACATACTCATGATGGACACATCACCAAAATCTGCTCTCAAGTTTCTTCCTTCAAAATCCATAGCCTCTATACCAGTTCCATATTCTACATGGTCTGGTTTTGATTTACATAGAATCGCAACGCCACTATATCCTTTTTTCTGAGCGCTGTAGTAGTATTGATACTCATATCCAGCCTCTTTAAAAGCATCAGTATCTACTTGATCTTCAGTTGCTTTTATTTCTTGTAAGCATAATACATCTGGATTTGCTGCTTTGAGCCAGGTGATAAAATCTTTTTTCATCGCAGCACGTATGCCGTTTACGTTATAGGATATGATTTTCATTGTATGGATTGTAATTAATGTGTAAAAATATGTGAATTTTGTTTCGCTTTCGCGAAAGCGAAACCCAAATTACAACAGAATTATCCATAACTTTAAGGCATTAAATTTAATGATATGGCCATAGCAAAACCTTTTAACCTCAACCAGTGGATTGAAGAAAATCGTGATTCTTTAAAACCACCTGTAGGAAATAAAAATTTATATAAAGATGCCGGTGATTACATCGTCATGATTGTGGCTGGCCCTAATGCTCGTAAAGACTACCACTATAACGAGACTGAAGAGTTATTTTACCAGCTCGAAGGAAACATAGAGGTTCATATCCAGGAAGATGGCGAGAAAAAAACCATGAAACTAGGTCCTGGAGATATGTACTTGCATCCTGGAAAAGTACCGCACTCACCAGTGCGCCATGAAAACTCTATAGGACTTGTCATAGAACGTAAACGCACCAGTAAGGATGATGTAGATGGATTGCTTTGGTTTTGTGATCACTGCAACCATAAGTTGCACGAGACTTATTTTAAATTAGATAATATCGAGAAGGATTTCCTGCCACGATTTAAAGAATATTATGCCAGTGAGGCGCTGCGTACTTGTGACAATTGCGGCGAGACTATGGCTATGGATGAGCGGTTTGTGGGGTAGATGATCAAGCTAAAACCTCACAGGTTTCGCCAGTAAAATCTATATCAATTCTAGAAAAAGGAAAGATTTTAAAATAATTATAAATCGGTGAAACCAAAATCTGTGAGGTTTGGTATCAAAAAAAGTATACGGAGTATAATAAAACAATAATCCCTAAAGGTTTGGCAAACCTTTAGGGATTTAGATTTAAAAAAGTTCACAGCTATAACAGCAGATTACTTCGTCGCGCACTCCTCGTAAGGACGTCTTTAACAGTCACTGCGAGCTACGATAGTAGCGTGGTAATCTATCTTTTAATACGTAATGCTTATTTCAAGTTAATTCGATTTGAGAAGTAGCGCTGCTGTCTATTTCAACAACACACCTTCTTTATCCATTACAGGTAAATCACTAAAGTTCTTCTCGTTTATAGTATTAGGTGCTGCCATAAACGTTTTATCATATAAGGTCTGGCCTATAAAATAAGTAAGTATAAACTCATTAAGAAATGGAAATACCTGCTCCATAATCAACTCTACCTTTACGGCTGTTTTTGCGGCGACAACGGGAAACGCGTGTCTAAAAGTAGACGTTTTGCGCCCATCACGATGTTTACCACGACTCATAACCATAACAGACTCTAGTGGCTCACGACGGTTATTAATCAAATAAATATTCCAGTCGTTTGAGGAGAAGTCTTCATTCCACTCTTTAACTACCGCAATGTGTACATCTTTTACTTCTGGGATGAGAATATCTTTTTTCATGACTCTTTTAATCTTTTTTCAATCAATTCTATCAACTCTTCTAAACTTTCCATTGCTTTCACCTCAGTTGCATTAATGAAAACATCTAATCCACCATTACTGCCCAGACCATCATTATACATATCCTGCTGGTTAGCACTTAAAATAATCGGGAAATCATATTTAGGCAACCACTTAGACCAGTATTTTTTAGCAAATTCGTCTTTATGGAGAAATTCTAATTGTAAGTCGGGATAGTTTTGAGATACGCTTTCGCGAAAGCGTATCCATTCCTCATTTTCTTTAAAAACGCCATAGGTAAGCTCACACAACCTACAATCATAAGTCGCCGGACTGATGATTTTATGCGCACTATCTAGCAACGAGCTCACCATTCCTGAGTTTGCATTATAAACAAAAATGAGTTGAGTAATCACTTAAATAGCGCTAGAAAACTGTTTTAAGAAACGTACATCGTTCTCAAAAAACAGGCGTATATCACCTATTCCGTATAACAACATAGCGATACGTTCTACGCCCATACCAAAAGCAAAACCACTATATTCCTCTGGATCGATTCCACAATTAGTAAGTACTGCAGGATCTACCATACCACAACCACCTATTTCTAGCCAGCCAGTACCTTTTGTGATTCTATAATCGGTTTCATTTTCAAGTCCCCAGTAGATGTCTATCTCTGCACTAGGTTCTGTAAATGGGAAATATGATGGGCGCAGTCTGATTTTAGACTTACCAAACATCTCTTGAGTAAAGTGCAAGAGCGTTTGCTTCATATCTGCAAAACTCACGTCTTTATCTATATATAATCCTTCTACTTGGTGAAAAATACAGTGTGCACGAGCACTTATCGCTTCATTACGGAACACACGACCTGGAGAAATGGTTCTTATAGGTGGTTTATGCTCTTCCATATAACGTACCTGAACACTTGAAGTGTGAGTTCTTAACAGAACATCTGGATCAGTTTGTATAAAAAACGTATCCTGCATGTCACGAGCTGGATGGTGCTCTGGCAGGTTGAGTGCGGTAAAGTTGTGCCAGTCATCTTCAATTTCAGGTCCTTCACTCACGTTAAAACCTATACGAGAAAAGACCTCTATAATTTGGTTTTTAACCAGTGATATAGGGTGACGCGCACCTATTTCCATAGGATAGCCAGTACGTGTTAAATCACCATACATGCCAGCTTCTTCTTGCTTAGACTCTATAGATTCTTTAAGGGCATTTACTTTATCAGTTGCCTTTTGTTTAAGCTCATTAATGGCCTGACCAAAATCTTTCTTTTGCTCATTAGGCACTTCTCTAAAAGCTGCAAAAAACTCCTTCAACAGTCCTTTACTTCCTAGATATTCTATTCTGAACGCCTCAATAGCATCCTTAGAATCAGCCTTAAAGTTTTTTACTTTCTCAATATGTTCCTTTACTCGGTCCAGCATGGTATATAATTATGAATGCAAATTTAGTTATTTTTAAAATGAGAACCGCAGAAAGATAATTGTGAACAACCTGTTAATAACTGTACTGTAATTCTTGTTAACCACGCTTTCGCGAAAGCGTATTCACTAAAAACCAATTCCTTCTGAAGAAATTTATATTTTTAATAACTACTCGACTCGCTAGAGTTCAGTAAACTATAATTTTTATAAATTTGTATGATGCAAATTGCTACTTACATATCTGACTTACTATATCGCCATGAATGTGTGGTGCTACCTGGTTTTGGTGCGTTTATATCACGTCGTGTGCCTGCTCAGCACTTTGCAAGTACACATACTTTATATCCGCCTAAAAAAGGATTAAGTTTTAATGCTCAAATCCAGCAAAATGATGGGTTACTGGTAAATTATGTAGCAACAGTGGAGTCTATTCCTTACCAGCAGGCAGTTCAAGAAGTGCGCAATTATGTGCGCTTTCTGGATCATGAACTAGATACTAAGGGCGTTATTACACTTCATAAAATAGGGCGTTTTACTCGTAATGAAGAGCAATCATTGCAATTCTTACCGATGTATGTGGTAAATTATTTGCCTGAGGCTTTTGGACTTGCTACTCACGAGACTTATGCAGTAGATAGAACTCCCGTAGAAACTGCTATCGCTCCAGCAACAGTAACCACAGAGCCAGTTGTAGAGAAAGAAGAAGAAACTCCTGTAGTTCCTTTACACGTTCCAGCTGCTCAAACAGCTAAAACGCCCTGGTTGCGCTATGCTGCCATAGGTGCTGTACTGATAGGATTAAGCTATGTAGGTGTTAACACTTATAAGGTTCAAGAATCTCAAAACGAGATCGCTGTTCAAGAAATGGCTGACGAGCAAGTGACTCGCCAAATTCAAGAAGCTACTTTTATGGTAAGTAATCCGCTGCCGAGTATTGAACTTGAGGTTGCTCCAGTGGTCAAGAATCACCATATCGTTG
>P_2C_Liq_1_UnCtyDRAFT_1000649_pt1 | contig 14639 bp, 14 predicted proteins | sample Pon2CUnioCityCA_2_FD_10234 | JGI IMG/M metagenome (IMG submission 10234)
AGACCTTTTTTACAGATTAAGTACGGTAGACATTCATTTACCACCATTGCGAGAACGCAAAGGAGACATTCATTTATTGTTCCGCAAATTTGCGTCTGACTTTGCTATGAAATATAAGATGCCTACCCTAAGATTAGATGATGGCGCTATATCGCTACTGGAAAGTTATAGATGGAGTGGTAACATAAGACAACTGCGCAACATAGCTGAGCAAATAAGCGTTCTTGAAAAAGAACGTAATATAAACGCCGCTACCTTGCGTAATTATTTACCAGATGCTGGAAAGAACTTACCAGCAGTTATAGGCAGTAGTAAAAAGACTGATAGTGAGTTTGCAAACGAGCGTGAGATTCTATATAAGGTGCTTTTTGACATGAAAAATGACCTGAACGACCTTAAAAAGTTGACCAATGAATTAATGGTAAAAGGAGATTTAAGCGAGGTTCAAGAAGAAAACAAAAACCTTATTAAACGTATTTATGGTAATGATAACAATGAAGATGACTATGAAGACGTTATAGACCAAGCCTATGAAGTAACACAAGTTGAGCCTCCTACATTGAATGCGCAGCCAGCCTCTAACTATGTAGAACCAGCTGCCACTAATGATCGCTATGATTTTGCCCAAGAAGTGCAAGAAGAAGAATCATTATCTTTAATGGATAAAGAAATTGAACTCATTAAAAAATCTCTAGAACGCCATAAAGGTAAACGCAAAGCTGCTGCTGATGATTTAGGAATATCAGAACGCACCTTATATCGTAAAATAAAGCAATATGATTTATAGAAGAATCACCCTTTTTATGGCTGTTATAAGTTTCATGGCCTTAACTTCCTGTGGTTTTGGCTACAGTTTATCTGGCGTGTCTATTCCAGAAAATATTAAGACATATCAAGTAGATTTTTTTCAAAATCAAGCTGCATTTGTAGAGCCTGGAATAGAAAGAACATTTACTTTACAACTACAAGACTTAATACTCAACCAGAGCAGTCTAGATTTAGTAAACAAAAAAGGAGATTATATTTATCAAGGAGAAATCACTCGATTCTATATAGCTCCCATGACAGCTACATCCAGCAATACTGCTTCCCAAAACCGTGTTACTATAGAAGTTAACTTAAGGTTTACTAACACAAAGGATGATGAAGCTAGTTTTGAAAAAAAATACAGTTTCTTCCATGACTATGATGCTAATACTCAATTACAAGGTGCAGCACTAGATACGGCGCTTGAAATAATCTTTGACCAGATTACTCAAGATATTTTCACAGACACACTAGCGCAATGGTAAATCACAGCACACATATTAATGAACTGCTTAGCACACCCGAAAAGCTCTCTGTAAACGACCTGGTGATTCTTGAAAACACGTTAAAAGAGTACCCATGGTTTCAAGCTGCACGTAGTGTACACCTTAAAGGCCTGCATAACGAGAGTAGTCCTTTATATAATAACGCCCTTCAAGTTGCAGCCACTCATACCGGTGATCGTGGAGTCTTATTTGATTTCATCACCTCACCCGTTTTTATTCAAAATAGAATAAGCAACCAAATAAAAAAACAACAAGAGTTTTTAAAAGAACTACCTGTAGAAGTAGAGACTGTTCAAATTAAAGAAGAGGATTTAAACGGCAGTGTTAACTTTAAAAACACACTAGACACAGATCTATTTGAACGACCGCAAGTAGCTATAGATAAAGAACCCATCCAGTTCAAGTCTGACGAGACCTACAGCTTTACCGAGTGGTTAAAACTAACCACTGTAAAACCTATTGAGAGAACAACAATTGAAAAATTACCTGAACTCACAGAAGAAAAGAAAACACCTGTCCAAGATGATCGCGATCAAAAAATGGCGTTAATCGATCAGTTTCTTAAGGCAAACCCTAAAATTAAACCCAGCAAAGAAAAAAAACCGACCACTAACCTAGCAGATCTCAACACTCCAAAGGAACAGTTAATGACTGAGACACTTGCGCAAGTGTACCTAGCTCAAAAAAACTATTTAAAAGCGATTCAAGCTTATGAAATTTTAGTTTTGCAGCATCCAGAAAAAAGTGGTTTCTTTGCAGACCGAATTCAGCAAATTAAGAATATACAAAGCAATACATAAATGAGCTCATTATTTTATCTTTTTATAGGACTTATAGTCTTAGTATGTTTTCTACTCATAGTAGTAGTTATGGTTCAAAACCCTAAAGGTGGTGGACTTTCATCTAGCTTCGGTGGTGGAGGAACGCAGCAACTAGGTGGTGTTAAGAAAACTGGAGACTTTCTAGATAAAAGTACCTGGGTACTTTCTACTACATTACTGGTACTTATCATTGTAGCGAGCACTATTCTAGTTAAAGACAACTCAACTAGCACTAGGGACGTTATAGACACTAATAATGTAGAAACTCCTGCACTAGTAAAGCCAGAAAACGCTTCAAGTGATGAAACTGCTACACCTGTAGAGGGCGAGTAAGACTATTTACACTCTCAAACTGACAAAATATCCAACCAATACGGTTGGATATTTTTGTTTTATGATGTTTTGTCATGCTAAATGAATTGGCATACTTATGGAAGAATGCAGTTCAAATTAAATCAATTAAATTCTATTATAATGGCATTAAAAATTCAACCTTTATCAGACAGAGTGCTTATCGAGCCTATGGCAGCTGAGCAAAAAACGGCATCAGGACTTTACATTCCAGACACCGCAAAAGAAAAACCTCAACAAGGTAAAGTAGTCGCGGTAGGAAAAGGAAAAAAAGACCATGACATGACTGTAAAAGTAGGAGACACTGTGCTTTATGGAAAATACAGCGGCACAGAATTAAAACTAGATGGCGCAGAGTATTTAATGATGCGTGAGGATGATATTCTTGCAATCGTTTAATGCGATCACGCTTTCGCGAAAGCGTAAATTAAAAACACAATATTTTTAAAATTAGCATACTAATTAAAAAATTAATAGTGCCATAGAGCACTGCAAAACAAAACTAAAATGGCAAAAGAAATAAAATTTGATTTAGAGGCGAGAGACGGTATAAAGCGTGGTGTAGATGCACTAGCAAATGCTGTAAAAGTAACCTTAGGTCCTAAAGGACGTAATGTAATCATCGGGAAATCATTTGGCGCACCAGTGGTGACTAAAGATGGTGTTTCTGTAGCAAAAGAAATAGAGCTAGAGAACGAGCTTGAAAACATGGGAGCTCAAATGGTAAAAGAAGTTGCCTCTAGAACTAACGATCTAGCTGGTGATGGAACTACTACTGCTACAGTACTAGCTCAAGCCATCGTTAAAGAAGGTCTTAAAAACGTAGCTGCTGGAGCAAATCCTATGGATTTAAAGCGCGGAATCGATAAAGCTGTTGAAGCCATTACTGCAGATCTTGATAAGCAGTCTAAAAAAGTAGGTGACTCTAGCGAGATGATTAAGCAAGTAGCATCTATATCTGCAAACAACGATGAAGTAGTAGGTGACCTTATTGCAAAGGCTTTTGGTAAAGTAGGTAAAGAAGGAGTTATTACTGTTGAAGAGGCTAAAGGAACTGAAACTTATGTAGATGTTGTAGAAGGAATGCAGTTTGACCGTGGATACCTTTCTCCATACTTTGTTACTAACTCTGAGAAAATGACAACTGAGTTAGACAATCCGTACATCTTGTTATTTGACAAGAAGATTTCTACTATGAAAGAATTAATGCCAGTTCTTGAGCCAGTAGCTCAAACTGGTAAACCACTTCTTATCATTGCTGAGGATGTAGATGGTGAAGCTCTTGCAACTCTAGTTGTAAATAAATTAAGAGGTTCTCTTAAAATTGCAGCGGTTAAAGCTCCAGGTTTTGGAGACCGTAGAAAAGCAATGCTAGAAGACATCGCTATTCTTACAGGAGGAACAGTTATCTCTGAAGAAAGAGGTTTCACTCTTGAAAACACTACTCTTGAAATGCTAGGTACTGCTGAAAAAGTAGATATTAATAAAGACAATACTACTGTAGTAAACGGAAGCGGTAAAGCTGCAGATATTCAATCACGTGTAGGTCAGATCAAATCTCAAATAGAGAATACAACCTCTGACTATGACAAAGAAAAACTTCAAGAACGTCTCGCTAAACTAGCTGGTGGTGTTGCTGTGCTTTATGTAGGTGCTGCAAGTGAAGTAGAAATGAAAGAGAAAAAAGATCGCGTAGATGACGCTCTTCATGCTACTCGTGCAGCAGTAGAAGAAGGAATAGTCGCTGGTGGTGGAGTTGCTCTAGTACGTGCAAAAGCAGTACTTAGCAAATTAAAAGCCGTTAATGCTGACGAGGAAACTGGAATCTCTATCGTTACTCGTGCTATAGAAGCGCCATTAAGAACGATTGTAGAAAATGCTGGTGGAGAAGGAAGCGTAGTAATTTCTAAGATTCTAGAATCTAAAGGAAGTCAAGGTTATGATGCAAAAAATGATACTTATGTAGACATGCTTAAAGCAGGAATCATAGATCCTAAAAAAGTAACTCGTGTAGCGCTTGAAAATGCTGCATCAGTTTCAGGAATGATCCTGACTACTGAGTGTGCTCTTGTAGAAATCAAAGAAGATGCACCAGCTGGTGGCGGCATGCCAGGTGGAATGCCAGGCGGCATGGGTGGAATGATGTAATCATTTCTTTTTATAAGTGCTTAAAAGCCATCTCTTATGAGGTGGCTTTTTTTATTTAAAAAAGAAAGTTAGTTAACGTCACATTAAGAAAATTTTTAATATTTACACAATATCTTAACACCACAAAAAAACATATACAATGCGAATAATTAAACTACTCGTACTTGCTCTTTTTGTAGGAACACTAACTGTAAGTTGTGGTTCTAAAAAAACAAGTACTAAAACTGTTGCTAGTACCCAAAAGAAAAAGTCAAAAAAAGGAGGTATTCAACCTTACGAAAAGGTCATCACTAAAAAAGCAAAAAGTGATGAAGGTCTCTTTACGGTTCACCAAGTTGAACAAAAATATTACTATGAAATTCCTGACTCTTTATTAGAGCGTGAGATGTTAATGGTAACACGTATTGCTAAGACCGCAGCAGGACTTGGTTTTGGTGGTGGAAAACAAAACACTGAAGTTTTAAGGTGGCAACGTAAAAATGACAATATTCTTCTAAGAGTAGTATCTCATCAAGTAGTAGCCGCAGACTCTTTACCGGTTAGTATGGCAGTAGAGAACTCAAACTTTGAACCTATTCTTTATTCGTTTCCTATTAAGGCTGTGAAAAAAGACAGTTTAAACAACAATGTAGTTATAGATGTTACTGACTTCTTTTCAAAAGATGTACCGTCCATAGGATTCCCTAAAAGATCTCGTACTCGTTATAAAGCCACTCGTCTGGATGATAAAAGGTCTTATATAGACACCTTACGTTCTTATCCCTTAAATATAGAATCGCGACACGTAAAAACCTATTTTGCTAGCCAGCCACCTTCAAATAGTAGTACAGGTTCTATTTCTTTAGAGATGAGCAATTCAATGATACTATTACCTAAAGAACCTATGAAGCGCCGTTACTTTGACCAGCGTGTAGGATGGTTTGCTAGAGGTCAACAAGACTATGGACTGGATGCACAAGAAACTAAAACAGTACGTTACCTAGACCGCTGGAGACTTGAGGTAAAAGATGAAGATATCGCAAAGTTTAAAGCTGGTGAACTCGTTGAACCTAAAAAACAAATCGTTTATTATATCGATCCAGCAACTCCTAAACAATGGAGAAAATACATCAAACAAGGAATAGAAGACTGGCAAGTAGCTTTTGAAGCAGCTGGATTTAAAAATGCAATTATTGCTGCAGATCCACCTAGTAAGGAAGAAGATCCAGACTGGAGTCCAGAAGATGTACGTTACTCTGTAGTGCGTTATCTAGCATCACCTATTCCTAATGCAAATGGACCTCACGTATCTGATCCACGTAGTGGTGAGATTCTTGAGTCAGACATTAACTGGTATCATAATGTAATGACATTATTAAGAAACTGGTTCTTTGTACAAACCGCTGCCATTAATCCCGATGCTCAGTCTACTGAGTTTGACGAAGCAGTAATGGGACGTTTGATACGCTTTGTGAGCTCTCATGAAGTAGGTCACACCATAGGATTACCACATAACATGGGTAGCTCTGTTGCTTATAAGGTTGAAGACTTACGTGATCCAGAGTTCACAAAAAAATATGGAACAGCGCCTTCTATTATGGATTATGCACGTTTTAATTATATCGCGCAACCAGGTGATGGTGATGTCGCTTTAATGCCTAACATAGGTCCTTATGATAAGTATTCTGTAAACTGGGGTTATAGACCTATACTTGATAAAACTGCCGAAGAAGAAAAAGCCATATTAGATCAGTGGATACTGGATAAAGCAGGAGATCCTATGTACCGTTTTGGTCGCCAGCAATTTGGTGTTATAGATCATACCAGTCAGACTGAAGATCTAGGAGATGATTCTATGAGAGCTAGTGAATACGGTATTAAAAACTTAAAAAGAATCGTTCCTAATCTAGGAAAATGGACGGGTAAAGAAGGAGAAAACTTTGACGATTTAGAAACTATGTACGGGCAAGTAGTAAGCCAGTTCAATAGATACATGGGTCATGTTGCTGGAAACATAGGTGGCGTTAAAGAAACTTATAAAGCTTATGGTCAGGAAGGCGCTGTTTATGAACACGCTTCAAGAGATAAGCAAACCAGAGCTATGCAATTTTTACAAACTCAATTATTCTCAACTCCAGAATGGCTTATAGACCAGAACATTTTTAATAAATTTGAGTCTGATGGTGCGATTGAGCGCATACGTGGAGTACAAGTACGTACTTTAAATAATCTATTAGATTTCGGCCGCATGGCTCGTCTTATGGAAAATGAAGAGGTTAATGGTTCTAGTGCATATGGATTATTAGAAATGATGCAAGATCTAAGAAAAGGAATCTTTAACGAGTTACCTAAAGGTCAGACCATAGATCGCTACCGTCGTAATTTGCAGCGTGCTTATATAGAACGCCTTGAATTTATAATGAATAATGATCAACCTAGAAGACGTTTTGGAGGCAGCTCCATAGATGTAGAACAAAGTGACATCCGTCCTATCGTGCGTGCAGAATTGAAACAATTAAAAAGAGACGCACAGCGAGCAGCAAGTCGCAATAGAGATCAACTTTCTAAGATTCATTTACAGGATCTTGTGGAGCGTATCGAAATGATTTTAGACCCTAAATAGTGTCGTTAGTTATGCTTTCGCGAAAGCGTAACCTAAAAACTATAATACCACAAACTGCCTTTCAATATGAAGGCAGTTTTTTTTATTGCTCTTTTAGAAAAGATTATCTTGCCATCATGAATGTGTTACTTTATATAGACCCATCTATAGGGATGATGATTGCCCAAGCTGCGGTAGCAGTGTTTGCCGGGATTGTGCTTTTTTACAAAACAGTGATCGGAAAAATTAAGAGTTTTCTAGGTATAAGTAAAAAAACTGACGCATCCAGTTTTGACGATATGTATGAGGAACAAGATTTAAAAGATGAATAATGCTCAGGCATCCTGCATCTTATCGTGACCCGTCAGGTTTTATTTTCAAGAAAGATGGTCTTTACTTAAGACAGATTAACCCATCTTATTTTGAAGCATATCAAGCTATTAAAAAAGCTGGCATTTATGAAGCTTTATGGCGCAAGGGCTGGCTCATACCTCATAAAGAAATAAAGAGCAGCGCTACTGAGGTTATCTTAGAACCTGAGCAAATAAACTTTATCACGTATCCTTATGAATGGTCTTTTACGGCTTATAAACATGCCGCACAACTTACCTTAAGAATACAGTTGTTCTTACTTGAAAAAGGCTTTTCTCTAAAGGATGGTAGTGCTTTCAACATTACTTTTAAAAATGGTAAAGCTATTTTTATAGATACTTTAAGCATAGAACCTTATAGAGAACATGAACCGTGGAAGGCACTTCAACAATTTAATGAAAACTTCTTTGCACCGCTTACACTAGCAAAATATTACGGAAGTTTTTATCTTAAATCATTACAGCACCGCATAAATGGATTCCCTTTAAAAGAGGCATCACGTTTATTACCACTAAGCTCTAAACTGAATGCGACGACTTATTCTCACATTCACTTTTTAGGTAAAAAAGAGAATAAAGAAACAGGAACATTAGTTAAAGACACTAAACATAAAGGCTTATCTAAAAGCGCTCAAATAAAGATGTTAAAGTCTCTAGAACTGCACATTAATGACATGTCCTTAAAGGAGAATACTGAATGGAGTACTTATTACCAGCAAACTAATTATGAAGACGCTGCTTTTAACCTTAAAAAGGATAGAATAGCCTCTTGGACTCAAGAAGTAAGCGCAAAAAAGGTAGTAGATCTAGGTGGAAATAATGGAACCTTTGGCATAGAATCTTTAAAGCATGCACAGCAAGTTATAGTAAGCGATATAGATCAAAGCGCCATAGACCACTGTTATAACCAGAGTATTAAAAATAAAGAAATAAGACTCATCCCAGTAGTAACAGATTTATTACAACCAGCGGCAGGAATAGGTTTTAATAATGAAGAAAGAAGTTCATTCATCAACCGTATCAAAGCATATCATCCCGACTTAAGTATGGCGCTAGCTCTTATACATCACATTACCTTGTCAGGTAATGTACCCTTTGAGATGAGTGCTGCGTTTTTTAGTTCGTTAAGTAAATACTTAATCATAGAATTCCCTGATCGAGAAGACAGCTGGGTGCAATTTATTTTAGATAGCAAGAGAGATGCGCGACACCTTTTTAACGATTATAATCTAGCCCATTTTGAAAAAGTTTATGGTGATCATTTCAGTATTTTGAAAAGAGAAAAATTACCGCAAACCCAGCGCACGTTATTCTTAATGAAACGTTATGAAGGATAGCATAATTTCATATCTCAACAGTAATAAACACCACTGGTGGACTGTAGGACTTTTACCAGGACTCTATGCTATAAGTTATTTATACCACCACAACTACACACTGGTTAATTCATGGACTCAATTTGCCTATTTAGTCCTACAAATGATCGTAGCTCCCAGCCTGATCGTGTTACTAGTAAATCATCTCATTAAAAAACAAAGTGACCGAGTTAAAAATGCTTTTAACGCTAGTGCCGTAACCATCTTAACGGCAATAACTGTTTCACTAGTCATATATCTAGGCTGGAGATGGAAAGGTTTATTACTCATAAGTGTCATAACAGTAGTTGCCAGCTGGTTTGTGGGGAAGCACTATAAAAAAGGTGTTCTTATCTTAGGGCTCATGACTGTTTTAAGTATTTTACAGTTTGCATTTTACTTTTTTACTGATGTACTACAAAAACAAAATTGGGTCACCACCAGTCCTTTAACAACTATTACGTTTCAAAAAAAACCTAATATTTATTACATTCAACCCGATGGATATAGTGCAAAACCAGCCCTTGAGAATATCCATTACGATTATAATAATGACCGTTTCTATTCAGATCTAGAACAACGTGATTTTTACATAAATCATGAGTACCGGACTAACTATCCTTCTACACTTTCTTCAAACGCAGCTTTATTTACAGGTCAACATCATTTTTATGATCAAGGAACATTAAAAAACGAGCTGTTTAATGCTCGTGAAATAATTATGGGAAATAATCCCGTATTACAAACTTTTAAAAATAACGGTTACCAGACTACAGCCATTTTACAACATCGTTATTTATTGCTTAACCATCCAGAGGTTGCTTATGACCGTATCAACATCAGCTCAAATGAACTCAGCAGTTTGCCTAAATATAAACTCGATAAAAATTACTTAAGCGATCTAAAATCCATGATGCAAAGCGCTAGTGATGCACCACAATTTTATTTTGTTGAGATCTTAGAACCAGGACATATTCCTGGACTACCTTATAAAGGAAGTAGCCCTATAAAACAACGAGAAGATTATATTTCTAAGCTTAACCACACGAGTACAAAACTGTTACAAATGATAGATCATATCACACAACAGGATCCTAACTCGATCATTATTATTGCCGCAGATCATGGCGGTTTTGTAGGCTTTAACTATGCTACACAGTGTTATGAAAAACCTATAAATGACGCTACACTTAAAAGCTCTATTTTCAGGGCTTTACTAGCCGTAAAAGCACCATCAGAATTTGAGAGTTATAAAGATCATTTAAAAAGCAGTGTAAGCCTGTTCCCTACCTTATTCTACTACTTAGGAAATAAGTCTATGAAAGAACAAAATATGGACAACAGCAGTTATCAACTCATAAAAAGTGGCTCGCAAGGTGGTGTTTACAGGTATTATGATGACCATGGAACTTCTGTCACAGAAAAAATACTGTAACTTTTAGAAAGCTCATAAAACTGAGGTTTCACAACAATTTGTCTTTATAAGGTTACTAAAGTTATTTTTCATTTAAAAAATAAAAGCCAGCCACCATTATGAATAATAAAATAGGGTGGATTAAAAAACGTCTCACATAAAACAGTGCCATTTTTAAAAGGTCTGAATCTGCATGTAAAAGAAAGATAAATGCGGTTATTAATATTACAAAAGCAAATAAATACACCCATAACGCCGCCTTTATAAACATCTCTTTTTTATAAAGATACCATAGCAGCCATAAGGAAATCACCATATTAAATAAGTACCTCAGGCTTGTTCCTGCAATTACATGAATATAATTCAAGGCAGGAACTGGATGTTTTTGAAAGTCTGAATGAAAGTAATTATTCAATGGATCATTAAACAACTCTACTTCAAAAAGTCGTACACCTACCATAAGAAATAAGAGTGCAACTACCATTATAATGGAAAAAACTCTAGTTATGGTCATGCTGTTTTAGGCTTTTTAATCCATAATAACCACAAGGCAATTACTGAACCATAAATTACAGCTGGAAATATAATATCATGAGAGATGTAGTCATATTGAGGATAGTTAAGCTTAATGACCGCCAGTCCGGCTAATCTCAAAATGTTTACTAAGTATATAAACAACAAGCCTATTGTTATGAAGAGTATGGTTTTTTTCCACGCTTTCGCGAAAGCGAGAACAAAAGCAACAAATAAGATCATCACACTTACCGCATTACAACCTTCTATCACACGATAGACTATTTGTTTATTCAAAAACATATATACCGACGGGTTTCCTGGAACGTTAGAAATTCGTGCATCATACCCTAGAACTAGAAGGATTTGCTGCGTTTGATATGACACCTGTGAAGTGATAGGGTCTGGATAATTAAGTGCGCTATAATCTTGCTGTAAATAATAATAATACATCAAGGACAGCGCTACATAAATAACTCCAAAAGCAGCAACAAACTTAAAAACTGGTACATATGGACGCAAAAGACTCAAAATAAGAAATATTTATAGCAAAGTTAATTATTAAAAGACATCATAGACTTAATTTTACCGACTTTAATACTAAAGAAATGAAACTCGAATCTCTCAAAGAACAAGTAACTGCGATTATTGAGCTATCAACCCAGGAAGCCCGTGTAAAAATGCAAGAAATTTGTGATTTGCTGCAGGATCAAGTATCCTATTATGATTGGGTAGGGTTTTATATGGCGCACGAGACAGAACCTACACTGCATTTATGGTCGCAAGCTGGTGAACCTACTGATCATACCATCATCCCTTTTGGAAAGGGAATTTGTGGACAGGTTGCGGTTTCTAATAAAAACTTTGTAGTGGATGACGTCCATGCACAGGACAACTACATCGCTTGCAGTATTCATGTAAAAAGTGAAGTGGTGATACCGCTATTTAAGAACGGTAAAAACATAGGTCAGATCGACATAGATAGTAATACCGCACAAGCCTTTACCACTGCCGATGAACGTTTCCTAGAATGGGTTAATGAACAGGTAGGGACTATTCTTTAGAACGCACCTTCTTTTCCCATTCCCAAGCGCTTGCCAGTGACTCTTCAAGAGAATACTGTGCTTTCCAGCCTAGCACATCATTTGCTTGTGCTGTATGCGCATAAGCCGCTGTAACATCACCTTCTCTACGTGCTACTATTTTATAATTCAAGGATTCACCTGTAGCTTTTTCAAAAGCATGAACCACTTCTAGTACTGTAGAACCAGTTCCAGTTCCTATATTAAAAGTTTCAAAGTTAGTGGCAGCCTTATGATTTAATAACCGTTCTAGAGCTACAACATGTGCCGTAGCCAGATCCATAACGTGAATGTAATCTCTAATAGCTGTTCCATCTCGGGTAGGATAATCATCTCCATAAACCGATAATTGTTCTCTCAAGCCTATAGCCGTTTGGGTTATATAAGGCACTAAATTTTGTGGTGTTCCTAAAGGCAATTCTCCTATTAACGAGCTATGATGCGCTCCTATAGGGTTAAAGTAACGTAGTGCGATCGCCTGTAAAGTCGGTTTTATATTGCAAACATCTTGAATAATCTCTTCACCTATTTGCTTGGTATTTCCATAAGGTGATGCTGCTGGTTGTACAGGAGCTGTTTCTGTTATAGGTAATTGCTCAGCCTGCCCATAAACAGTACAAGAAGAACTGAAAATAAAGTGAGCTTGTGGCAAGTCTTGTAATTCCTGAAGTAAGTAAACAAGAGTATTCAGATTATTCTCGTAATATAATAAAGGATTCTCTACACTTTCTCCTACCGCTTTTGAAGCTGCAAAATGAATCACTCCAGTAATAGCTGCATGTCTTTTAAAAAAATCCTGCACATCGCTTTTATCGCGCAAGTCTAACTTTTCAAACTCAGGTTTTTTACCAGTAATGGCATGAATACCTTCTAACACCTCTAAGGAAGAATTAGAAAGGTTATCGATAACGATCACCTCATAATCTCTCTCCAAAAGTTCCACTACAACATGTGAACCTATAAATCCTAATCCTCCTGTTACTAATATTTTCATGAAAATACTTTAAAAAGTAAAAATACGGAATTACAAAAGAGTAGAAATAAAAAAGGTCTTCATTTCTGAAGACCTTTTGTGGGCTTCGAGCGAAAGAGTTCGAACTTTTTGGGCGAGGATATTGATTTAATTGTTTCAAAATCAGTTAGCATCGGGATGTGAGATTTTCAATATCTAAAAGCTCCAGACATTAATCCTATTTCAGAATTTTTAATTCCTATTTTTTTTGCAATGTTTTGCCAATCTTTGACAGCTTGTGAAACTTCTTGAATGATGGTGTTCATTTCGCTTTCGCGTAAGCGGAAATAAGAGCCTACACTTTTTGCCAGTTCAAAGTCAAGTGCGTTATCATCCATGTCTATATTTAGGGATAAGCCATCCTTCTCAATGGAAGGATTTAAGTCGTAAGCTGGCGATAGAATCCAACCTTCGTCTGTTAAAATAAAACCATGATTACGTAAATGATCATCTGTATTTGATATAGCGATATTGAAAATAATGCGTCGCCACAATTGGTGAAGGTTTCTTTTTATATGTACACCATGATTTTCAATAAATTCTACTATTTCTAAATAACTAGGAGTTGTTCCTTTAATACTATCTTCAGTATTACCAGTCATAGTCATGGCAGATGCAAAATGTATCCTGTTACTATTTTCTCTGTCAAACCTGCGTGTTAAAAATGTATGGTAAGTTCCACTGATTTTTTGAATTTTAGATTCTGCCATATTTATCCCAGCATTTGAAGCTAATTTATAGGCTAGGTATTCCCATGCAGCTTTATCAATGGTATCTGTTTTAGATGGAAACTTTGCAATCCATAAGTTCTTATCGATGTCTAATACATTAGCCTTAGGTCTTGCGCCACCTAATGAAGAACCAGGGGCAATAAGAACAGCAATCCATTTTCTAATGGTTTCATTATGGTCTTCGTTTTCTAATTGATTCACAGCTTCTTGCAAATCTCCTAAGGAAGACCATGGTGGTGTAGGAGTGTTCTCATCATTATCTAGAAAAGATCCATTCAAATCTGTTTTAAAACGTAAAGCACCCATTCTACTCTGATCATAAACGCCCAACAAATAATCTATTTCATAGAGTGTTTTAGCTTTTTCATTCTTAGCTCTTGCATCTTGAGCTGCTCTGCGTTTCATTAAGGTTTTTCCCCAAGTGTCTGGCATGCTGTCAAGAAAAATACCAAAATTCTCTTTATTTGTTGGGTATTGAGCGCCAGAGAAAAAATCAAGATCTGGATCGAGTAGGTGTTGCGATTTGCTTTTAAGCCACTCGCGATCATATTCAAAACTGAATGCCTTTTTACCTTTGGCAAAATGAGCTGATAAAACTCCCACTAAAATAGGAGAATCTAGTCCTATCCAGTCTGCATAAACATAAATGTCAAATTTTCCAGTTCCCATAATTTTTATAGTAAATCAAGATCTTGTAATTTTCTACCAAACTCATCATCACTTGCTAATTTTAAAAAGTCATCTTGAAGGTTAAGGACTCTGAAGACATTAAAATATAAACCTATTGAAACGGCAGGATCGCCTTTTTCTATACGATAAAGTGTGGCTCTGTGAATCCCAGCACGTTCTGCTACTTGTTGTGTAGTTAGTTTTCTACGTTTCCTGGCAAGTTTAATGTTCTCACCTATTTGCTCAAAAATCTTCTGATATTTAGGAAGAAGTATTGT
>P_2C_Liq_1_UnCtyDRAFT_1000650_pt1 | contig 14617 bp, 11 predicted proteins | sample Pon2CUnioCityCA_2_FD_10234 | JGI IMG/M metagenome (IMG submission 10234)
ATCCGTGACCCCCGCCAGGTGGTGTGGGCCATTACCTCGAAAGTTGATCCAGTTCGGGATGTGTTTATTCTGCCCAATACTCCCTTTGATAGTCTGGATTTCGCCAGTGAGAAGATTGGTTTGGGGGGACGTATGGGCATTGATGCCACGACGAAGATGCCACCGGAAACGGATCATGATTGGGGGGAACCCCTGGAGTCCGATGAGGATACAGCAGCGATGGTCGATCGCCGTTGGGCAGAATATGGCCTAGCGGATATCAATTTGACGGATGTCGATCCCAATTGTTTTGGCTATGAAATGCCACCCCAACCGTGACAGGTGTAGGGGCGAAAAATCCCCTCCATCGGAGGGGCGAGGGGCGGGTTCTCCTACAATTGGCTATTCCATGCAACAAGTCAATCAGGGATTGGGGGGATTACGGAAGACAAAGCCTCCAGAGGTGCGCTCCCATGCTCGGTATGGGAACGAGGTCAAACTAAGGTAAAAGAAAGTTATGTTGCTGCAAAAGATAATCCAAGAACTACAAGGTGTCCCCGAAGAGAAGCTAACCGAAATTTATGACATAATTCACGATTTTCGGGTGAGTTTAAATCAAGAAGAAGCCGCAATCACGACGGTCAAGGAGGAGGAACCACGCCGCCCTGGCTTACTGATTGGAGAACTTTCAGAATCATTTTTTGACCCTTTGCCGGAAGAAGAATTACAACAATGGGAATAAAATATCTCCTCGATAAACTTCCAGAAGCGAAGCCTTTAGTTGACAACTATCCCAGGATCTTAGCCCGTGCAAAAATCATAGAACTCACCATCACCGCTGCTCACGCCTTGAGGGATCGTGCCTTTCATATGGGTTTAATTCAAGTGATTCCCAAACCTGGGCAAAAACTTTGATGGAGGCGTTAAGTGATAATATTGTTTTGGCTATGAAATGTCGCCCTGATCGTAAGCCTTTTAAACCCAATCAACGGCTGAGAAACCGGGTGTCTTGGAGACACTCGGTTTCTGGTTTCGACCCAGGTTGAGCCAAATCGCCTAACAGCCCCCAGGACAGGGATTAAAACAACGGACCGCATCCCCCGATCGCTGGGATTGCAAAGACTCCTCCTCCACATTTGCCCACCAGACTTCGCGAACCTCAGGATAATACTCAGAATCCTCATAACCGCCACTGGTCACGATCGCCATCATCCCAGGAGAACTCTCCCCATCCAACCGTTCACAAGTCGGTGTCCAAGATTCTCCGGCCCCTAAGGGAGGATAGACGACCTCAGCATCCACGATCGCAAACACCGGATAAGACCCCCCGCCAGACGTCGGCACATCCTCTAGGTGTTTTTGCAACAGGAGAACCCCCTCGATCTGATCATCCTCACTTTGGGCAAATTGCAAAGCGTAACCACAGATTTGACCCCTGGCATCCTCTAAACAGCGGCCAAAGGACTGCCAATCGGGCATAACCCCTCCTTCGACTCCCTCCCGTTGTTGTTCAGTCCAACCAAGCCACCAGTCCAAATAGCGTACAATCGCCTCAGCCATCGCCTCACGCCTCGGATCACCCTGTTGGGCAAATCCTTGGGCGGCCTCCTTGAGATCGGCGATCGCCCCCGGCCAGTCTTGGGTTTCGGTGCGGTCCAGGGCGCGATCGAACAGGGTTTGTGGATTAGCCACTTGCGGTGAACTTTGGGCTAACTCCCCCGAAGATGCCTCAATTTCTCGGTCTTCAGGAGTCGGGCCACAGGCGGCCATTGCAACCGTCATGGCCAACAGCGTTATCGTTGCGAAACCCTTTAAGCCTCTCATCTTAAATCTCTCCTCAATGCCTCACATCCTCATGTCAGACCAACTTGTAGCAGTTTGCAAACATTAGGGGCGAAAGACTGTTTGCCCCTAATTTAACCCCTAAACGTCTTCAGGGGTAATCACCTCCGGTTTGAGATCCCGTTCCATCAACGCCGCCACCGCCTCCTCTGGTGTAATTTGATTGTTAAGCAACCGATAGACTTGATAAGAAATCGGCACTTCAATGCCCTGTCGCTTCGCTAACTCAATAAGCACATTGGTGGTATTAACCCCCTCAGCGGTACTCTGAATTTCCTCTAGGACTTGTTCGAGGGTTTTATGTTGCGACAAGCCAAACCCGACTCGATAATTGCGGCTGAGACTACTGTTACAGGTGGCTAACAAATCCCCCAATCCTGCTAATCCCCAGAAGGTTTCCGCTTCTGCCCCCAGACTGGTTCCGACGCGGACAATTTCAATCAAGGCTCGCGTCAAGAGGGCGGATTTGGCGTTGATACCTAAGTCTAATCCGTCGCAAACCCCGGAGGCGATCGCCATCACGTTTTTGAGAGTTCCGCCCAGTTCGGTTCCAATGGGGTCAGTATTAGTATACACCCGAAAAATATCCGAAGAATAGGCTTCTTGAATCGTCTCAGCGGCCTTAATATCTCGACTGGCGGCGATGGTGGCGGCGGGAAGTTCCTTGTCAATTTCCTTGGAGAGATTTGGCCCCGACAAAACGACCACGGGATGGTCTGGGAAGGCGTCTTGCCAAATTTGTGAGGGAGTGCGGGTTGTGGAGGGTTCTAAGCCCTTAGTGGCGGTAACAATAATGGTGTTTAGCGGTAAGCCAATTTCCTGTACCTTATTGGCAGTTTCAGCGACACCTTTCATGGAGATTGCTGATAGCAGAACATCAGAATCGGCGATCGCATCGTTTAGGGTGATATCACCGCGACGAGACCAGAACTGAACCTGATTATCTCCATATTCAGCCAGTCTTCCCAGGGCGGTTCCCCAAGCCCCTGTTCCCAGAATTGTAATATGTTTTGTCATTGTGTTGTTATGAATCCTAACGAACGACCATCAATCGTGTATCCGTTATAGTTTATCTCAAATTGGCAACGAAATTGCCGCTGATGAGAGTATCAATCATGAGACTCCTGATCGTCTGACGGCCACTGATACTCTAGGCTGGGATAACTTACCAATGATGGTCTTCTCCTAGTAACGTTGTGGCCGCCTGTGCCGTTAGGGGTCTTGAGAAATAATAGCCTTGGCCATATTCACAGCCTAAATTGCGAAGTTGTTCAACATGTATAGCCGTTTCAACTCCCTCGGCGATAACTTTCATGTTTAGGCTATGGGCTAAGGTGACAATGGCTTGGACAATTTCTCGTTCGTCGTTATCTTCATCAATTGGATCGACAAAAGAACGGTCAATTTTTAAAATATCAACGGGTAAGCGATGCAGATGACTTAGAGATGAATATCCTGTACCAAAATCATCGATACTTAATTGTATTTTTCTGCTTTTGAGTTGCTCTAAAATTGATTTTGCTACTTCATAATTTCCAACAATTGTACTTTCAGTAATTTCCAATTTCAAAAAACGACCATCGAGTTGAGAGTCTTTTAAAATATCATCAATACGATTTAGCAAATCAATTTGAGCAAATTGTTTAACTGAGATATTCACGGAAACTGTTAAATTTTTGGCATGATTATATTGACATTGCCATTGTCTAAGATATGTACAAGATTGCCGCAAAACCCATTCACCAATAGGAACAATTAACCCGGTTTCTTCCGCTGCTGGAATAAACTCCGCCGGAGAAATTTGCCCTCGTTCTGGATGATGCCAACGCAATAACGCTTCAAAGCCAACAATTCCGCCTTGTTTTAAGTCCACAATGGGCTGATAGTTTACCTTAAACTCACCCCGTTCTAAGGCTCGGCGAAGGTTGGTTTCAAGTTGTAGAAAATTCACGGCGCGATCGTGCATTCCCGAGTCAAACACCCGATAGCGCCCTTTCCCTAAATCCTTAGCACAATACATGGCTGCATCAGCATCTCGCAAGAGATGTTCGGGCTGGGTATATTGAGAGGTTCCTAAAACAATGCCGATGCTAGCACCAATAAACACTTCATGGCCATCTACATGAAAGGGAGCGGTGAGTTGTTGTTGGATAGTTTCAGCAGTTTCAATGGCATTGTCGATGCCATTAATGGGGTTGAGGAGAATAGTAAATTCATCACCCCCTAAACGAAATAGCGTATCAACGGGACGTAAACAGAGTTCTAAGCGATCAGAAATGAGACTGAGGAGGCGATCGCCGGTTAAATGTCCCAACGAATCATTCACCACCTTAAAGCGATCGCAATCAATAAACAAGACCGCAAAGCGATAGTCATCATTCTTGACCGTTTCCCGGAGAGCCGATTCTAACTTTTCCATCAGTAAAACTCGGTTCGGCAACCCCGTCAAGGAATCATGCAGAGCCATATACATCAACTGCTCCTGCACCCGTTTCCGTTGTTGAATTTCCGTTTGTAGTTGTGAGTTAGCCGCCTCTAACTCAGCGGTTCGTTTTCGCACCCGCTCTTCGAGCTTCTCATTCAACTGACGGACTTCTGCCTCAGCCAGAGCGCGATCGCCAATTTCTTGTTGTAACCGTTGATTTTGTTCCCGGAGTCGTTGCTGAAGATCCCGAATCATCAACTGGTTACGCACCCGTGCCAAAACTTCCTTGAACTGAAATGGCTTAGAAATATAATCAGTCCCCCCCACCGTAAACGCCTTGACTTTATCGAGAGCATCATCGAGGGCGCTAATAAAAATAACCGGAATATCACGAGTTTCGTGATCTTCTTTGAGAAAACGGCAGACATCATAGCCATTCATCCCCGGCATCATGATATCGAGCAAAACCAGATCCGGCTTACCATAGCGTGCACCCTCAAGTCCCGTTGAGCCATCAACAGCAATACAGACCTCATACCCAGCACGGGTTAAAATCGTGTTGAGTAATTCAAGGTTGGCCGGGGTGTCGTCGACAATTAGGATATTGCCTTTCGGTGGACGCTCAGGGCTACTCATTACAGCTTCATGGGAAAATGGGGGCGAGGAGAACGAAACTAGAGTCCAGATTCAACGTGGCTCGGGAGTCTGTGAGCATCAGGAAAAAAAGTTCATAATCCTTGTCTAGCACGTTAACCCTCATTTTAGGGAAAATCTAGGGGCTTGAGAATGACGGCCGTCACTCAACGGTCATCAACTTCGGGAATTTAGGGAACTTAGGGAACTCAGGGAATCCGCCGTGATGCTGATTCTACTCATAAGTATCCCGTTTTGGTAGATCGGACAAGACAGACCAATCTCCTGAAGGTGAATCCATATGGACATCCGGTGCAATCACGACCTGATTTCCTCCAGAGGCTTTGGCGGCCCGAACCGCAATTTCAGCGGTTTCGAGGAGAGAATTGGGGTCAAGATTGGGATTGGGAAGATCACTGGCGATACCAAAGCTGATGCTAAAGGAGGTGGGGGTTAATTGAGTCGAAATAAAGCGTCGTGCTTGTTGGCGTAGGGTTTGGGCGATCGCCTGGCCTTGATGACTATCTAAATGGGGTAACAGAATCCAGAACTGATCTCGTTGGCCACGAATCAAGCAGGCCCCGCGACGAGTCAGGCTGTCTCGCCAGGCTTCGGCCAAGGTTTTCAGGGCGCGATCGCCGGTTTCGGGTCCCTGAGCCTCACAGTAGGCGCTAAAGTTATCAATATCTGCCAAAATCAAGGTCAGGGGCAGGCGAGTATTTAACAAGCGTGTCCATTCATAGCGAAGACGACCTTGGAAGCTCTCCATATCTCCCAAACCGGTGAGGCGATCGCAACTAAACACCGTCCCCCGATGGGGATAATCGGGTAACTCCATTAACAAGAGTACATTGGCAATCTTCTCCAACCAAGCCAGTTCCTTAGGCTGCCAATTGCGGGCCGTCACCGCCTGATGTAGCACGATCGCCCCCCAGATCTGACCTTGCTGATAAATCGGCAGCAACACACAGGCTTTGACTCGCTGTTGAGCCAAAATCACCGCATCATCAGCACTCAAATGAACATAATCGAGATTACATAACGCCAACACATCCGGCGAAGGCTTTGACACCAGAGAAAACAAATCCGGAGCCATCGCCGCGCGATGATGGCGATCGCCCCCATCTTCAGCCAGAGGAATCGTATTGCCATAAGCATCATAGCGATAGGCGACCACACTCAACAATCCCAGTTCCCGACGAATCCCCACCACCGCCTGTTGAAAGACCACCGCTAGGGGTTGTTTACCCAAAATCGCTCGCGTGAGGTTCGTCAGATGTTCTTCCCAGCGAAGCTGATGATTAACGCGGCGTAAACTCTGCTGAAGTTCATCGCGATCGCTGCGTAAGCCTAAATTAGCCTGTTCTAAATCACGAATCCGCCGTTGCAGGAAAGCCCGACGTTCAGCGGTTTCGGGCAAACTCGAGCGGCCGCTATACGGATAGCGACGGGTACTGAGGACCGCCACTTTTTCAATGCCCTGAAACACCGCCCATTGACGTAATAACTCAGGAATCTCAGCCGCCGGAACCGGGCGACTAAACAAATAGCCTTGGGCTAAATCACAGCGAATCGACTTGAGGAACTCCGCCTGTTCATTGGTTTCGACCCCTTCGGCTAAGACAATCAGATTCAGTCCTTGACCTAGAGCGACAATGGTTTTGGCGATCGCGGCATCACTTGAGTCTTGGGTGAGATCCCGCACAAAGGAGCGATCAATTTTCAGGGTATCGAGGGGAAACTGTTTAATAAAACTCAAGCAGGAATACCCCGTCCCAAAGTCATCCATGGCAATTTGTACCCCCATCTCTCGCAACCGTTGCAAGAGTGAGATGGTTAACTCCACATCTTTAACGGCCGTGGTTTCCGTGATTTCGAGTTCTAGATAGGCCGGCTTGATCTGAGTCTCTTCCACAATCTTGACAATGGTTTCTAACAAATTGGGCTGTTGAAACTGACGAGCCGAGAGATTCACCGCCATTTTTAGGGGTTTAAACCCCATGTGGAGCCACTCTCGATGTTGTTGACAGGCCGTTCGCAGCACCCACTCGCCAATCGCTCGAATGGCCCCAGTTTCTTCAGCGATGGGGATGAAGCGATCGGGGGAAATGCGGCCCCGTTCAGGATGTTGCCAACGAATTAAGGCCTCGACGGCGACAATTTTGCCACTGGCGAGGTCAATTTGCGGTTGGTAATGTAAACAAAACTCCTGATTGAGAATCGCTTGTTCGAGATCGAGTTCCAGGGCCAGGTTATCGGCCCGGCTACTGAGCATATCGGGGTTATACAGCCCGATGGTGTTGCGCCCTTGCTGTTTGGCCCAATCGAGGGCGGTTTCGGCGTGACGTAGCAAACTATGGCTATCTCGTCCATGCTGAGGGGCTAGGGCCAAGCCTAAGCTGGCACTAATGGCAAACTCCCGGCCATCACATTCAAAGGGCAAACGCAGTTGTTTGAGGATAGACTCAGCCACCGCCATGACTCCGTTATGACAGCTTTGAGCGCCGAGTAGGAACACGAGTTCATCCCCTCCCCAACGGGCCAGGGAATCTGAGTCTTGTAAACAGGTGACGATGCGCTCTGTCATGGCTTTGAGGAGGCGATCGCCCACTTGATGGCCAAAAGAGTCGTTGACGGCTTTAAAGCGATCGATGTCTAGGAATCCCACGGCCATGGAGGTTTGCTTTTGTCGGGATTCGACTAAGGCGAGGGATAACTGCTCATCGAAGAGTAAGCGGTTGGGCAGTTGCGTGAGAGGATCATGGGAGACTTGATAGCGCAACATGGCGCTGACTCGATGTTGCACCACGGCAATATAGAGATGGACTCCGATTTGATGGGCCAGTTTTCGTTGGCCCTCAGTCCAGGGATCGGTCTGATCGCGGTGGGCCTCTCGCCAGGCTTCAAAGGAGGCTCGTGGCCGCCGTTGTCGCTCATCAGGATTGGATTTGCCGGCCCACCAGACTTCCGTATCATGACCCCGACGACATAGGGTCAGGTAGCCGACACATTGGCGATGGTATTGCAGCGGGATCACCAACAGCGATCGCACTGGGGTTGGGTTAAGCAAATCTTGGAGAAATCCCAAGGCGGGGTTTTGGTTCCAAGCCTCAGCCTTGAGGGCAATGGGTTCAGGATGGGGAGAACTGTCTAAACTTAAAGGGTTATAGCCGATAAATCCGGCTTGCCATTGGGGATGCTCTTCTAACGACTCAACGACAGCACCGTCTCCCATGACCGATAAATCGACTCCCTCCACCTCGGGTTGTGAGCAAAGGTATAAGCGGCCACCACTGGCGTCGAGGGCGTTGACGGCTTCTTGCAGTACCTGCTGTTGTAGGGAATCCCAAGGAAGCTGATCATCGAGGAGTTCGGTAATGCGATCTAGGGTTTGTTCATAGCGGCGGGTTTCCCGAGTTTGTTCGAGTAGGCGGGCCTGGGTGATGGCGATCGCAATCTGATCGATGGCTAACTGAAGGATTTGCTGCTCGTAAACGGAAAAATGGCGGGGTTGGCTGTGGTGAATGCTGATGAGTCCCCAGAGTCCATTCCGTTCAAACAGCGGTAGGGTTAGGGTGGCTTCAACCCCCATGGCCTTGAGATACGCCAGATGACAGTCACTGACCACTTCGTCGTAGGGAGGAAGTTTCGGATCGAGGGGAAATAGGATTTTGCGAGCTGTGGCCGTATCGGCAATGAGGCATTGACGAATACGAGCAAAGGTTTGCCGGGCGGTGGGGGGGATATCTTCGGCGGGAAAATGTAATCCCACTAAGGCCGGGAGGCGATCGCCCTGACGGGCTTCGGCCACCACGACACCACTTCCATCAGCATCAAACTGATAGAGTTTAACACGATCAATGTTCAGAAACTCTTGAATTCCCTCAACACTGCAACTTAGGATTTCTGAGAGGTCTTGGGAGTTACGAATACTCCAAGCGATTTGATGGAGAATCTCTCCGGGATCAGGAACGGTGTTGGACATGGGGACTGGGGACGTGTCTCGGTCTTGACCAATGTTTTAGGTTAGGTATGGTTTAATCGAGTTCTAATATCTAGTTTGCCAGATTCACTCAAAGTTGGAGCCACAGAACCCCTAACCCTTTATATATCGTTATATTTCAGGCTCCCATTCGAGAGTCAATCTAGGTAAGTTGCTCTCATAAACTTTTGCAAATTCCGATCGCTGGCGGTACTTTTCACTAAATCCTCAAGCCTATAAAAGCAGTTTAGGTCAGTTAAGAACAAATTAATTCACCAATCTTTTGGGGGAGTTGGTGGATCACTCCAGTCGTCTTCTTTCGAGTCCTTATCTTTAAAATTAAAGAGCTTAGATCGTAAGAAACCTGAGGAATTTTGCTCGGGGTCTAAATCATCTAACAATTCTCCCTCAAGGGTCTCATCCGAATCATAATTATCCTCAAATGGAGTTGTCAATTCCGATGTAGCCATCCTATCGTCTTCTTCAGTCTGCTCCTTGACTGAAGGGTCTACCCCCTCAGCCTCATCGGGGTTTGAGGGAGAATCCTGCTGCTGAGAGTCCACTGAGGGCGGTGCTGAGATATTGACTTGAGAAGGATCTGGCTCAGAGAAGTCTGGCTCAGAGGGGTCTGGTTTAGAGACTTCTGGTTCAGAGATTTCTGAGTCTGAAACCTCTTCTAAAGATGACTTACTATAGCTGTAAGAATACAAGGTTCCTTGTCGGTATGCCGAAACGGGTTCTTTGTGAACTTCATAATTACCAACCGCCTGACCAACAGCCACTCCGGACGGATTCTCCTCAGTTTCATCGGGCCAGTCCTCCTCAGGCCAATCCTCCTCATCCCAAACTTCTGACTCAACGTCCCCTAAGCCAGAGGGAGGAACATCATTACGACCAGAGGGCCGACGTGGCGCTGACGAGGCCCACCGTCTCTCGGGGGTAACAAGGTATTCAGGGGCTGACGTCTTTCCCGGCGACTCCTGAGCCTCCGTCTCACCATCACTCTCATCGGAATTAGGAGCATCGATCGCATCCTCTCGAAGCTGACGCGAGGGCTGTTGGCGGTTACGGGCTGACTTCATTGTTCCCGAAGCCTGTGAATGGCGCGAAGGGCGATCGCCTCTCGGTAACAGCAACGCCACAAACCCGGCGCTCATCACGCCAGCCAAAAACGGAATTAAGAGCCAAATTCCTAACGGGAGGGCGATGGAGGTGACACCGAAAAAGGTAATTGATAGGCTCGGTGAGCTATTTTGAACCAGAAACAGTGCCAAAACCCCCAAGATAATCAAACCGGTGATGGGCAATTTAGACGTTCGCATGAGTTCAGGGAGTGAAATTGAGTATTAATTCTCTACTGATCCTCTTTCCAGCGTCGTAGGGGTACACAGTCAATCTCAAAACAGTCAAGACTGCGGGCCACCACGAAATCCACGAGGTCTTCAATCGTACGAGGTTGGTGATACCAAGCCGGAATGGCGGGAACCACCCGCACGCCGGCTTCAGCCAAAGCCGTCAGATTCCGTAGATGAATCAGACTCAAGGGAGTTTCACGAGGTACAACTATCAGTTTACGGCCTTCTTTAATTTGTACGTCAGCGGCTCGTTCTAGTAAATCGGAACTTAGCCCCTGGGCGAGTTTAGCGACGGTACTCATGCTACAGGGAATGACCAACATCCCCAGAGTGCGAAAGGAGCCGCTGGCAATGTTGGCGCCGACATCACTGGCGGGGTGACAGCGGAGATGACCACCACTCTCAACTCCGGCTTGTTGACGCCAAAACTGTTCTTGTTGCTGGGGATCAGCGGGCATTTTGATGGTATTCTCCGCCTGCCAAACCCGATAACTGGCTTTGGAGGCCACCAACTCCACGGAATAGTTGGCTGTCAGAAGATATTTCAGAGTACGGACGGCATAGATAAGGCCCGAAGCCCCAGAAACACCGATAATGAGAGGTCGAGAGAGAGAGGTCATGGGGGCAAGAGGCAACGGGCAACAGGCAACAGGACAGGACAATACGGGCAATCGGGAGAACCCACCGCTGGCCTCTCCCACCGAGGGGATGACAACAGGGTTAGGGTACGTTGCGGCAGTCATCGAGATTGAGCGTTGATCGCTCGATTAGAACGTTCCGCAACGTACCTTTGCCATAACCCTATTCTTCTTCACTAAAGAAGTTGTCATCATCATTGGGGGGGGCTTCGCTGCCACCACCGACGGGGGCGAGGTCGATCTGCTGACGGTAGTAGTCGACGCTTTTGACCTGAACATCAACGCGATCGCCGAGACGATATTGTTTACGATTCTTGCGGCCGACGAGGGTTTGTTGACGGGAGCGGTACTCATACCAGTCATCTTTGAGGGATGACACATGAACTAACCCTTCTAAACGAGGGGGAGCCATGCCTTTTTCCCCGGCTTCGATTTCTACGAAAAAGCCGTAGGACTGCACCCCAGTAATTAAGCCCCGAAACACCTCTCCGGTGCGCTCCTTCATGGCTCCAGCCTTTTGTAGACCATTGAGGTCATTTTCGGCTTCGAGGGCGAGACGCTCCCGCTCAGTCAGGGATATGGCTAACCCCGAGAGATGCTCTTCAAGTTCGCTCTGAACCCCAGGGGGGAGGACGTTCCAGTTAATCTGACCATGACAGGAGGAGTGATGGAGATTCACCGAATCCTTGGAACGGCTGGTGCGGCGATCGCGGCCTTTCTCGAAGACAGCATGGAGGACTTGCTGAATCACATAGTCCACATAGCGTTGCAGAGGCGCATTCAGGTGTGTATAGCCATCGTCGAGGGCTAATCCGAAATGAACGCCAGGTTTGTTGCTGTAGTAATGGGGGCGAATCACCGCTTCGAGGAGATAGTTGAGAATCTTCTCATCGTCGGTTCCAGACACTTGTTCGGCGAACTGTTTGAAGTCACTGGGGAAGGCTTGTTCCTCGTCTTCGAGCCAGAGTTCGAGATCCATGTTTCCGGCCAGTTTGATGGCATCATGGACATCGTCAATGTCCGGTTGCAGTTGAATGCAATAGAGCGTCGGCACGCCTAAGGCGGTTAGGTGATCGGCAATGAGTTGATTGGCGATGACGACGAACTCATAGGTAACGGCACCGATTATCGGTTGGGTATTAAACACCGGTGCGCCGAGGGGAACTTCATCGCCGAAATGGCTGTTGGCTTCGGGTAAGTGCAGATCAAACGAGCCGCGTAGATAGCGTTGTTCTCGTAGCAGTTGGCTGACTTGTTGCAACTCCTTGAGAGTGGCGGCGAGATCCTTTTCACTTTTGCTTTGGGGTTCGCTGGCATCTTCGCCGAGGAAGGTTTGGGTTTCTTCGTAACTGACGAGGCGATCGAGTAATAGGATACTCGGTTGAAGTTCGTATTCGAGAATTTCTCCCTGTTCATCTAGGGTGATTAATAGGGAGATGGCACTGCGATCGCCTTCGGGGGTAAATGAAGCCGCCTCAATGACCGCATCAGGAAACAGGGGTAAGACAGTATCGCCGAGATAGACACTGGTTCCCCGTCGTCGTGCTTCTCGTTCAGCGGGACTATTGAGGTCAACGAGACGGCCGACATCAGCGATGTGAATGCCTAATTGCCATTGATCACGAGCAAAACGGGTGAGACTGTAGGCTCGTTCGACGCAGCCGGGACTAAGGGGATCTTCGACAAAGGCTAGGGTTTTTAGATGCCGTAAATCAAGGCGTTTTTTAGCGTCTTTGGCGCTAATGTCCGGCGACAGACTACTGAGACTGTCGAGGACTTTGGCTGAAAAGGCCCGAGGTAAATCATGTTTACAACAGACGATATCGATATCGTTGGCAGCTTCGGCGTCACTTCCGAGGACTTGCACGACTCGGCCTCGGGGGGGATTATCGCCAAGGGGATAGCGTTGTACTTCGACGTGAACGAGATAGTCGATCGCATCTTTGAGGCGTTCGTCGGGTTCGAGGTGAATTTCAAATAAGAGGCGATCGTCGAGGGGAACGGCGCGAAACTCATCGTCAACGGCTTTGACACGAGCTAAGACGGAGGGGTTGGCCCGTTCTAGGATCAGGTGAACTTCTCCTTCAGGGGAGCGACGACGACTGCCATCTTTGATGACTTTGACTAAGACGCGATCGCCGTTCCAGGCGGTGCTGAGATAGGATTCACGCACATAGATGTCTTCAGCGCCTTCGGCATCTTGGATGGCGAAACAAAATCCTTTACTCGAACAGCGCAGTTTGGCTTCAACGAGTCCCTCGTCGTCTTCGCGACGATAGCGGCCTCGTTCTTTAACTAAAATCCCGGTTCGTTCTAAAGCGTCGAGGGCAATCAGAAGTTTGCCTAAATCATCCTCGTCGTCGCAGGCGAGTTTTTTTTCTAGGACTTTAGGGGCAACCGATTTTTCATCGGGGAAGTTGGACAACAGTGTTGCGATCGAAAAGTTCATGCAGTCGTCAATCCTTAAAATATTTTCTTAGTCTTAGCGGCATCGTCACAGCCGCTGGGTAAGCCAGGGGTGGAGGTTGATTGAAACGCCGCGATCGCACCTCGAAAGGGGAGATGGGATCATCGACATTCGCACCTTGGCAATCTTGGCCTTGGCTTAAAGGCTCAGCACGGCGGTTTACTCCCATGCAGCGGTCCGCCGAGATTTTAGTGAGGTCTGAGCATGACCGAACACCCGGCCGCCTGGGGAGGGTGATGTGGATCGTCGCAGCGAATCTCGCGACATCCCAGCAATTATATCTCATTAAGCCGCAGTCCAGGATAGCAGAGATTGGCGGTGCTGGCTCGGGTTGACTCGCCATTTTCCTTGACCATCGTCTAGGCTAGAGTCGGTTGGGAGAGCGTTGTATTGTCTCCGATGTTTTGGCGATCGATGGGAGTAGTCTCATGCTAGAAGAGTTTTATCGACGTTATCCCCTCGGACAAGTCTGGTCTGAGTTGATGACCATTCACGAAGGACAGTATTTGGTGCGAGTGGTGCTATTTGATGGCGATCGCCGACTCATGTCAGCTTTAGCGATGGGGATGTCTGTTGAAACAGCCGAAGACTTGGCCCGGGAACGAAGTCTGTCTCTATTGCTTCAATCCCAACCGCCACAGACTTCGACTTCCCCAGAGTCTCTGGAGTCACAAGCTCTGGAGTCACAAGGTTCTCGTCATACCTCGGATAGCATCCACCCCCAAAATGCGGTTTCTAATCCCTCTATATCAACCCATAAGCCATCTGATTTACCAAAAATAACGTCAACCGAGAAATTATCGTTTCCAAAGCCAACAGAGACGGTTAAGCCTCCTAAACCCTCATCCAATCCCGAGCCACCCACGGATGATTCAGACTTGTTAGTGCAAACAACCTTGGAGTTACGCCGTTTAGGATGGGATGCTGAACAGGGACGGGTGTATTTAGAACAAACCTATGGCAAGCGATCGCGCCAACAACTGACTCGCCCAGAACTCGAATCGTTTTTAGAGTATCTTCAGGGAAGGGGGAATAGTTAATAGTTAATAGTTAATAGTTAATGGGGAACAGGTGTTTGGGTTGGGGATTGTGGTAAGTCTAAGAGGCGAGCGGGGTTGTCTTGAGTCATGATGGCGAGATCTGCTTCGGAAATTCCCTGGTTGTGTAGCCCTTCGATAAAGGCTTGATAGCCTTGAATGGGGTTGGGGTCGTGGGGACGACCGAGATCTGTACTGAGGATAAAATGTTGAGCGCCAATCTCTTGGATGACGGTGGCCATCTCCTCTAAACTAACTT